>Ga0181559_10000489_pt1 | contig 36349 bp, 35 predicted proteins | sample 011ome_21_FD_133752 | JGI IMG/M metagenome (GOLD analysis project Ga0181559, IMG submission 133752) | Coastal salt marsh microbial communities from the Groves Creek Marsh, Skidaway Island, Georgia - 011508AT metaG (megahit assembly) | ecosystem: Environmental > Aquatic > Marine > Intertidal... | reverse complement strand
GCGCGCTTTTAAGGAGATATCAAGCACGCCTCCATCTGGACGACCCACATGAATAATAAAAGTCTCAGCATCAGGATGGCTGTATCCAAGCGTAGACATTCCACCTTCAGTAACCGCTCGGAATTTCACGCTGTTTGCAGTAATTTCTTCAAGCTCCATGGTCTGGGGACCTTCAGTACGGGACTGAAAGCCAGGATCCCACTGCTGGATGTTGAGCATTAATGAACCATCAACTTCTTCGATGGTGATCATCTCAAACATACTGGTGGCGCCACTGCCGGTCATCCGTACCATGGCGGCGATAGAACCACCTTCACTGGCAATCCAATTCTCTTCCAGTTGATTGGGCCCTAGTTGTCCAGCCCAGTTACCAGTCATCCAGTCAAGTTGATCAATAGTCGCGGGAGGCCCTGCGAATACCGAGGTATGCAGGATCATGGCAAGGATAAATGAGGCAATTGCGCTCAGTTTGAGTTTTTTCATTATTTACTCCACTTTAGAAATTTCGGTTAACTGCAGCAAGTATTTACTGCGTAGTAACTTTTTGCAGCCAGGCGTCCAGTGACTCCCAGTTCATTCGAAACATATGGGGCGCACTATCCAGAATTGCAGCATCCAGATCTACACCAGCGTCGGTGAATGCTGCCACAGTTTCATCAAAGCGATCCGCCCAGCCCAGTTGATCTTCTCCACCAATTCGCAAGTAGATCGGAAATCCTGCTAATGGCTTGTTGTCGAAGGCAGATGAAGAAATTGCGGGAACCGCTGCCACCCCAAGGTAGTTCTCCGGATTACGTCGCGCAATTTCCAATGCCGAAATACCACCATTTGAGATTCCGGCCAGCAGGGTTTTACCTGCCGCCACGTCAGCGCGCTGCTGCAGGGCCTCAATCAGCAAAGCAATTTTCTGATTATTTTCAAAACCTCGGAAAGCGCGATTATTCGGTGAGACGGGCACCGCGACCCACCAGCCACGCTGCGCGAACTCACTGCCCAACCACACAGACGTATCGTGGGAAATAGACACATTGCCGGGGCCACCACCCATTAATATCAACAATTGGCCAGGCTCAGTTGTGGTTTCCGATGGCTTCACAATAAACACATTGAGATGACTGCCATCGCCTAGCTCAATTCTCTCCTGCGCTGCTGCTTGCCCCATGCAGAAACCTGACAAACAACAAAGTATGCCGATTCGTAAAACCTTGAGAACTGCCGCTGCGTGCGACATCGTGCTATTTAACTGCATTCCTGAATTCCGCCAAGCTGAATACAACCGAGAGTTGCGATGGAACCAACCTTTGCCTGCCAACCTGCCAGCCCCTATTCCGACTGGTTTTTCTCATCGATCGCTGCATCTGCCTCAGCGCGCGCTTTATAGGCATCTTCGAAACGCTCCTGGAGCCGACGCATGCCGCCAAGCCAGCGATCATAATCTTCAGTTTTGCGTCGCATGTAAGTTAGCACCTCCGGATGCGGCAATACCAGAAAGCTCTCCTCTGCCAGGGTTTCAATCACAGTGTCGGCAAGTTGTTCTGGCTCCAGCATCCCGTCCAGTCCCGCAACGCCGCCGCCCTCAGAGCCAGCGGTCATGGCAGTCCGCACGGCCTGTGGACACAAGGCGGAAACCTTGATGCCACGCTTGCCATAAGTGATAGAGAGCCACTCGGCAAATCCGATTGCTGCGTGTTTGGTGACAGAGTAGGGCGCCGAACCAACTTGACTCAACAGACCAGCAGCGGATGAAGTGTTCAGCAGATAGCCCTCACCTCTTTCCAGCATACCGGGCAATACGGCGCGAGCTGCAAAAACATGGGACATAACATTTACATCCCATATTTTTTGCCAGGCCTCGATGGAAACCTCCTCGCCACCCGCAGTGAATATGCCAGCATTGGCACAGAACAGGTCGATTTGATCAAAGCGCTTGAGCGTTTCCTGGACCAGTCTATTGACGGATTCTTCATCACCGACATCACAGGGAATACCAACAGCGTCAGTGTCATCTCCCATGCGCGCGATCGTTTCCGCCATCCCCACTGTATCGACATCGGACGCAACCACAGACCTGGCTCCTTCCTTTGCGAATCGCTCACACAGCGCGCGACCAATACCGCTTGCAGCGCCTGTTACTACCACTACTTTATCTTTAACTCGCATCTATCAATCCCTATTCAGTTATGCCAATCAGGCCTGCAATACCTGAGCCAGCCGATCGCTAATAATCTCTTCAGCATCCGCTACGATTCGTTGAATCAACTCTTCGCAGCTTGGAATATCATCGATCAAACCGACCACCATACCTGCAGACCAGATACCTCGTTCCAGGTCTCCCTCTGCAAAAAGTTCCTTGCCCTTGGCACCCTGCACCAAGGGTTGGATATCCTCAAACCTGGTCGCACCGGGCCGGGATTCTATTTCCAACACCTGCTCTGCAATACTGTTCTTGAATACTCGCGCGGTATTGCTCAAGGTACGGTAAATCAGCGCGGTATCAAGTTCGCTTGCATCTACCATAGCCTGCTTCACTTTAGTATGGATAGGCGCTTCTTCTGTGACCATGAAGCGCGTACCCATATTGATCCCGTCGGCGCCGAGGGCTAGAGCCGCAGCAAGACCTCTGCCATCACCGAGACCACCGGAGGCGACAAAAGGGATTTTTAGTCGTCGCGCCGCGAGTGGTAGCAAGATCAGATTGGTAACATCATCTTCACCCGGGTGCCCCGCACACTCAAACCCGTCGACGCTCACCGCATCACAACCAATGCTTTCGGCTTTCAGGGAATGACGAATCGAGGTGCATTTGTGAATCACCTTGATGCCGGCAGATTTAAACAGCGGCAGAAAGGGCTCCGGGTTGCGGCCGGCTGTTTCCACAATTTTTACGCCTGAATCGACGATAGCCTGGGCATAGTCTTCATAGGGCACTGGCTTGATCGTAGGCAAAATTGTCAGATTGACAGCAAAAGGTTTGTCTGTCATGCCGCGACAGCGCGCTATCTCTCGCGACAGTGCATCTGGCGTAGGCTGGGTAAGACCGGTCAGAATGCCGAGACCGCCAGCATTTGAAACTGCCGAGGCCAGCTCAGCCACGCCGACCCACTGCATGCCGCCTTGCACCACGGGATGAGCGATGCCCAGCATCTCTGTTATTCGAGTTTTAATCGCTTGCCCCCAAATCCTACTCTACTTGCGCGGTCCCGGCATTAGCCAAGCGGGCCCCAAAATTCGCAACAAAGTGTCACAAACGCCAACCAACGGCTTTTGATCCTAGTTTACGTGGTCTCTCCAGGTCGTGCAAAACACCCTGTCGGAGGGAAACAGCGTGACTTTCATGCTATCATTCCTTACCAACGCCGACCGCCACGGCTTTATGAATCTCGTCGATCCTGATCGAGCGGGAGTTATAAAACCTGTGGCTCCCACGACATAAAGATATGTCTGTAAGGAGCCAAAACTAACAGGACTGCAAGAAAGCACCCCCGGCCACTTTGCGGGGCAAAAAATCAATAATCGTGACTACAGTCCGCATAAACGGAGAAGAGTAAACATGATTCGCAAGTTAGTAGCATCCAGCATTGCAGCAGTGACTACCTTGGGCGCGATGCCTGTGCTGGCACAATCAACTGCAGGCATTGAAGCAATCGAAGAGATCGAGGTGATATCCCGATCTCGTCGATCCGAAGGACTGGCGGATCTAAACGCTGCAGTTTCGGTCATTGGCGCTGAAGAACTCAGCCGCGTTGCGCAGATGCATTACCAACAGGCATTGAACCGCCTGCCGGGTGTAAACATTCATCGCAACAATGGCCAGGAAAGCCTGGCTGCGATCCGCTCCCCAGTCTTTACGGGAGCAGGTGCATGTGGCGCCTTCCTGGTTGCAGAAAATGGAATACCTGTTCGCTCACACGGATTTTGTAACGTCAACGAAATGTTCGACACCCACTCCGAGAGCGCAGACCGCATCGAAGTGGTGCGCGGACCGGGCAGCGCATTTTGGGGATCGAATGCCGTGCACGGACTGATTAATGTTGTGCTTCCAGAGCCAGGCGAAGCTAAATCCCTGCGCCTGGAAAAAGGACCGCGCGGCACCTATCGTGGCAACGCCAGGCTAGGCAGCGAAAATGGGAACTTCAAACAACTATTCCTGGTTAATGGCGTTAACGAAAAAGGCTATCAGGAAGAATCAGGATTCGACCAGCAAAAGCTGTCCTGGCTATACAACTACGATGCAGGAGGCGGTACTGAGATTGACGGCGGATTCACCTTGATCAATCTAAATCAGGAAACCGCCGGTTACATCGTTGGTACTGATGTCTACAAGGACGGAGATCTCCGCAAACGCAATCCAAATCCTGAAGCCTATCGCGACAGCAAGAACCACCGGGTCTGGACTACCATCTCTCACCAGAACGAAAACTGGGAGTTTGTCTTTACTCCATACTGGCGTGAAGTGAACATGAATTTCATTCAGCACTTCCTGCCGGGCCAACCCGTTGAAGATTTTCAGCACACCACCCTAGGTTTTCAGGGCGCCGGGTATCGCACCCTGGATAACGGCGCGGTGCTTGCCATTGGTATGGACTTAGAGGACACCAGCGCGCAACTGCTGCAGTACCAGCCTAACCCTACTCAAGGCTCTTTCTTCCTCCGCAATTCCATCCCCCAGGGACGGCATTACGATTTCGAAGTGGAAGCGCGTCAGCTCGCTGCGTTCGTTAATTATGAGCAGTCTTTCGCTAGCGGCTGGGAACTCTCTCTGGGACTGCGACTGGAAGACGTGGACTACGAATATGACAACCTGATGATAGACGGCCGCACCAATGAGTTTGGCGTCCCCTGTCGTTTCGGTTGCCGCTACAACCGTCCATCTGATCGTGCCGACAGCTTCACTAACCTCTCTCCAAAGCTGGGACTAAGCTACACCCTAAGCGACTATGCGAACCTGCAGCTACGGGTGCAGCGCGGCTTTCGCGCACCCCAGGCGACTGAGTTGTACCGACTGCAGAACGCCCAAACGGTAGCGGATCTGGAATCGGTGGAGTTGGATAGCTATGAAATCGCTGTCAACGGGGCAGGTCTGAACTGGGATTACTCAGTTAGCCTGTATCGCATGAACAAGGATAACGGCATCATCACCAACAGCTCGCGCGAAAACCTGAATGGCAGCAACACCCAGCACCAGGGTCTGGAAGTGAGCTACGGTCATTCGCTTACCGACACCTTGTCGATACGCGGCGTGGCTAACTTTGCCAAGCACACTTACGAGAACTCAATCATCTCTGGCGGTGTTGATATTAAGGGTAATGATATCGACACCTCTCCCAACCTGTTTGGAAACTTACGTTTAGTCTGGCAGCCCCTTGCCAGCACAACGCTGGAACTGGAATGGGCCAATATGGGCGAGTACTACACCAACCCGGAAAACACCGCTGAATATGAAGGCCACGACCTTCTCAACCTGCGTGGACAATATCGTTTCTCCGAAGACGTGACGGTCTCCTTGAATGTGCTCAATCTAACTAACGAGTTGTATGCTGAGCGCGCCGATTGGACAACCTTCACCGGTGATCGATACTTCCCAGGTCAAGAAGCCCGTGCGTTCCTCGCTGTGCAGTGGGACTTCCTGTAAGCGGAGCCATGCGCCCAACTCACTGTTCGGGCTAATCTTTAGTAAAAATGCCGGCCTGTGCCGGCATTTTTATATATTTAACTTATATGCCGACAGGATAAATATGGCTCTTACTAAATCATCACAGCGCTTCGATGATTTGCTCCAATTCTTTGAGAGTGAGAAAGCGAAAGTGCAGCAACCCATTGCACATCCGGATGAGTCGGTGAATCGACTCTCAGACAAGGACCGGAAAAATTTCCGCAGGGCTGCCGTATTAATTCCTGTGACCCGAGATAACGCCGATTCTGAAAGCCACATCGTGCTGACGGTTCGCTCTGCAAATTTGAAGAGTCACCCCGGTCAAATCAGCCTGCCGGGTGGCACAGCTGAAACACAGGATGTCGATGAGGCTGCTACTGCGCTCAGAGAAAGCCATGAAGAAATTGGCTTACACCCCCAGCACGTTGAAGTGCTTGGGCCCATAGGTGAGATGGCCATGCCATCAGGGTATCGAGTCACTCCCGTTGTGGGGTTGATAGAACAAGACCTGGAATTTGTGCCCTGCCCAATTGAGGTCGCAGATATTTTTGAAGCACCATTGGATCTGGTGCTTGATCCTGATGCCTATCAGCATGCCTACGTTAACTACAAAAATGAAAAACGTGCTGTGCTGGAACTAAACTATGGTGAGTATCGAATATGGGGGGCAACAGCAGCGATACTCTATCATCTGGCGCGTGAGGTTTAGAATCCAGCCAGTAGCCTATTCGTCTTTATCAATTTCGCCAATCAAGGCATCTGTTTCGTCGACGGGAACCTCATCTTTCTTCGCGTATGGCGCATGGCAAACTCTGTTGCGCCCCTCACTCTTCGCCTGATACAGAAAGGAGTCAACGCTTTCAACGAATTCTCTTTCAGTGAAATTGCCACTGCGCTTGTAAATGTCTACCCCGAAACTGGCCTGGATTCCCAGTATCGTGCCTCCAGATTTAACCGGAGAGTTTTCAACAAGAAGGCGCAGGCGATTGGCGAATCGCACGCCGTGCCGGAGCTTGGTATCGGGCAGGATAATGGCAAACTCTTCGCCTCCATAGCGACAGGGAATATCAAGACGACGGATAGTCTTGCGGACCAAGTCAGCGACATGGCTTAACACCAAGTTACCGACTTCATGCCCATGAACATCGTTGATATCCTTGAAATGGTCTAGGTCGCACATAATCAAACAAACTGACTGACCGGATCGGCGGGTACGTTCCATTTCCAGGCCCAACGCCTGATAAAAATAGCGATAGTTAAACAGCCCGGTAAGCTCATCCGTGCGCACCATAGCCGACAACTGTTTGACCTCTTCCCGCAGGCGTTCTGCTTCTGACAGGTTAGGGCAATTGTCGTCGCCGGCAGGAAAGGGGTCGTTCTGTATGTCCTTGATAGGCTGTTTATCATTCATGGCGTGTGATTCTAGTATAAAGGCGCGTTGCCCGAAGTCAGCTTCTTTTTATTGGTTCGTTACTCGATTTTTCATAGAGATATCTGATTACCTGGGCTCCAGCGACATCTCTATGCTTGAGCATATTTCGCGGAAGCCTGTACCAGACATTAGCATAAAGGCGATTTGGTCAAAACACCTGCAACTGCATTTTGCGAATTGTGCCTAATTCGGAATCTGGCTCGCGAATGGTGAATTATTTAGCAGCCCAGGCTGGAAAACCGTCCAAAACCCCAAATGCCAGGTGACCGAGCGTATAGACAAAAGCAGTTAGCAGGACAACGGACAAAACATCCAACCACACTCCAGCGATCACCATTTTCATGATGGGAATGCGCCCGGAACCATACACTATGGCATTTGGGGGAGTGGATACTGGCAGCATGAACGCGCAGGAAGCAGCGACAGTGGTCGGGATCAGCAACAGCAAGGGGTGCGCTTCGATAGCCTGGGACAGGCTTGCCATTATCGGCAGCGACAGTGAAATCGTTGCGGTATTAGAGGCGACCTCCGTCAAACCGGTGATAATTCCCACAGTGCTCACTACGATAACGAACGGACTCGCATCACCCAGCCAAGTCTGCAATTGGGCCGCGATATAGTCAGATAAGCCTGAACTCGTAAATCCTTTTGCAATCGCAAGACCACCACCAAACAGCAGCAGGATGCCCCAGGGAATTTTCTTGGCATCATCCCAATCCAGCAGTCTACCGCCGATCGCCTGCCCAGCAGGTATCATGAAGAGAGTCAGCGCCATGCCGATGGAGACAGTACCGTCATCGATTAGAGTCCCTACTGACTGCGAACCCATGGCTCTGAGCAGATTATCCAGATAGTAACTCCAACCGAATATATCAACCTCAGCTCCAAACAGACGCTCCTTGCGCGTCATTAGCAAAACCGCAAAGGCGACGAATACCACCAGCACCCGTCTTTCTTCGACGCTAATGGGGCCGAGTTTACGCAGCTCATTGTGGATAAAGTCTCGTCCGCTAAAGGGCGTGGAAGGAGGCAGGGGATAAACCAACCGGGTCAGAAGCAACCAAGCCAGCACCATATAAACCGCACTCATGGGCAAGGCAAACATCATCCAGGTAGAAAATGTCAGGTCAGGCGCCTCTGGAAATAGCTGGGGTAACTGGGTCACCAGCACGCCATTGGGTGGTGTGCCAATCAGGGTAGCGAAACCGCCAATCGACGCAGAATAGGCAATTCCCAGTAGCAGGGTCAGGGAAAAATTGGGTGCTCTGGCATCCACAGTTTCACCGCGCTGCACTGCCCCTGCGTTCAGCTCTTCGTACAGTAGAATCAGGGACATGCCCATGGGCATCATCATCAGCGCGGTTGCAGTATTGGACAGCCACATCGAAAGAAAGCCCGTCGCAAGCATAAAGCCTAGCACCAGGCGATGGGGTTGGCCGCCCACGACTGCCAAAATATTGAGCGCAATGCGTTTGTGCAGATTCCACTTTTCAACCGCGACGGCAATGATAAAGCCACCCATGAATAACAGGATAATCCAATCCATGTACTGGTTCGCCACATTGGGGAAGATGACATCGAAATCGCGAACACTGAACCCATCCTGGAAGGTGGCAGTGCTCAGATCAACGCGACCGCCTGCGCTGATTTCCCGCCCTCTCATGATCCCCAGAAACGGAAACAGCAGTATTGGTAACAGCGCAGTCGCTGCCAGCGGGATCGCTTCCGTCATCCACCAGATTGCCATCCACAGGATCACCGCAGCCATCCTGGTTACCAGGGGATTGCTCGGGTCCAGCTCTACAAAGAGTAGCATCGACAGGAAAACAGCAGGTCCCAGCCACAGGCCAATCTTGCTGCGCAGGGGTACGCCCTCGTTCTCTTCCAGGATTTCATTGGTCGCGGTCATGGGACTTCCTTGTGCTGGGTCGATTTAGACTGGGCCACCGGTAGCAATAGCAGGCGGTGACTTTTCAGAGGGTCTCGGCAAGGTCAGAATATCTCGGCCAGGAAGTTTTCCAGTGACTGGTAGCAGCGCTTCTCAGCGACCTGATTGTAGACCGTGCCAAATTCCGGATTGTTTGCTCCCGCGTGGGTAAAAGCATGCATGGTGCCGCCATAGGCATGTAGCTGCCAGTCGACCCCAGCCTTCGTCATTTCGGTTTCAAATTCCAGTACCTGGTCGGGTGGCACCATGGGATCATCGTGCCCATGGAGACAAAGGACCTTGGCACGGACTGCCTCATTGGCAAGCTCAGACGCAGCAAGGATACCGTGAATTGATACAACTCCCAGCACATCGGCGCCAGCGCGAGCCAGCTCCAGCACACACATACCGCCGAAACAGTAACCCATAGCAGCGACTCGGGTTGGATCAACCTGTGGCACATTGCGGCCCGCCACCAGGGCAGCACGAACGCGCTGCCTCAGCAGAGCCCGATCTGAAGCAAACGGGTTCATCAAGGCGGCGTTGCCCTCGGTATCACCATCTGAGCCAAACACGCCCTTGCCATACATATCGAGGGCGAAGCCTACGTAGCCCATCGCAGCAATGCGTTCTGCTGCGTTGCAGGCAGATTCACGGCGACCACTCCAATCATGTGCAATCAACACCAGCGGCTTCTGCACATAGGTCTCTTCATAAGCCACGTAAGCTTCCAGCACCGTATCACCATCAAAGTAATCGAGATATTGAGTAATCATGACAGCTTCCCTCTAGTTATTGTTTTTATGGGTTACATGGCGCTTTCGAGGTGAAAAGCTCTACTTATAATTGTTCCAGCATGGTTTCAGCAGAGCTCGCCTTGATCTCACCAGGCGCTTCTATGCCCACATAGGTCACGGTGCCGTCTTCCACGATCATGCCAAACCGCTGGCTGCGAGTCCCCATACCGAAACCACTGGCATCTAATTCCATGCCTATGGCCTTGGTGAATTCCGCATTGCCATCGGCCAGCATGAGAATTTCATCTGCATTTTGGGCCTGGCCCCAACTACCCATGACGAAGGCATCGTTTACTGCCATACAAGCAATTGTATCCACCCCTTTGGCCTTAATGGCATCGGCCTGCACAACGAATCCAGGCAGATGCGTCATGGAACAACCCGGCGTAAATGCACCAGGAACAGCAAAGAATACGACCTTCTTGCCAGCAAAAATCTCATCCGAAGACATACCCTGCGGACCATCCGCCGTCATTACATTGAAGGTCGCTGTCGGAATCTTGTCACCTACCTGAATTGCCATGTCTATTAACTCCTGAGGATGGGTATAAATCTGGAAAACTTGAAAAATTAACCGAGTCAGGATAGTAGCAAATTCAACCGCCGTTTCTAACCCACAGTCGAATTCCTTTGCGTATCTGCCAAACAAGCCCGCTTTCTAAAATTAGATTAATATTCAATGCCTTAGTGTCGATCAACTAGTCTATGGAAAGTGTTTTCTTTTTTGCCTCAAAAATAGTCTGGGCCTTGATCACCCCAGGCAGCCTTTTGGTTACACTTGGCATGGCCGCCTGGCTCAGCCTGATCGCTGGATGGCAAAAAATGTCGAGATTCCTCCTCTCGCTCACAGCGTTGCTCTTACTGCTATTTTGAACCCTGCCACTGGGCGAGTGGCTTATCTATCCCCTAGAGAATCGCTTTGCGGCCAATGCCGCACTACCTATGAGCCCCGCGGGCGTGATTGTGCTGGGCGGTGCCGTCAATCCTGCACTCTCAGACACTTGGGGCCAAACCGAAATTGGTGATGCTGCTGAGCGTCTCACCGCGTTTATGTATCTGGCCAACCTTTATCCAGATGCACAGCTGGTGTTTACCGGTGGCAGCGGGTCGATAACTGAACAAGCCTACAAGGAAGCAGACTATACCCGGTTTCTGTTTGAGCAACTGGATATGGGGGAACGCGCGATTATCTATGAAAGCGAATCACGCAATACAGCGGAGAATGCTTTATACAGCAAGACGCTGCTAAATCCCCAGGCGGGGGAAGAATGGATACTGATCACATCGGCCTTTCATATGCCGCGCGCAGTTGGGGTCTTCTGCAAGGCCGGATGGCCGGTAACCCCATACCCGGTCGACCATTACTCTGACAAGGACGAGCTGCTGCGGGTCAACTACCGTTTTTCCGGCAATCTCCGTACGCTGGAAACGGCCATCCGTGAATGGGTAGGCCTGCTGGCCTACCGCATAACCGGCCGCACCGACCGCCTGCTGCCAGGCGATCAGAATGCGTGTGGAATAGAAAGCGACGCCTAGTTAGGATCCAAAATGCCGCGCAGTCGGTTACCAAGATCCTCAACCACCTCTTCGGCTTCCTCAATGCCATCCTGCAGGCGATTCTCTAAGCCCTCGCGCAACATGTCGAGACCCGGGAGTTCCGCCTCAAGAATCGTGCGCCTGAGTGCAGACAACACAACTTCGAGCACCTGGGCGACGGTTGCGGCATTGTCTTCGGTTCCTATATCCGTTAATTCAATGTCGGGGAGCAAGATCGGTGCGCTGGCTACTGCCGCAACAAGAATCACTTGCGGGCCAAGCAAACGAAAATCTCGGATAAACAGTTCTTTACCAGCCTCGCTATCAGCGGTCGCTGTCTCACCGCCACTGCCGCCAATGTTTTCGAGCAGAGCACGAACATTATCAGTGGTTATGCGAGTCTCGTAGGTGATCTCCGGCTGGGTAATGATGATTGACTCGATCTCGATCACATCAGACAAGAGAGACGCGGCATTCAGACTCACTTCTACCTGCTCAAGTTGAAAAATATAATCAGAATCGAAGCCTTCAGGGTTTCTGATTTCCAGGCCGGAAATCGACCCGATGCCATTAAGTGGCGAAATCGTAACTGACGCCACCGTCACTTTAGTTCCCAATACCTGGGATCCGACAACTTCAATGCCGGTGGTTACAATGCGATCCAAATAGAGAAACGTGGCTCCTACTGCAGGGACTACCAGCAGTAATAGACTAATCAAGAGTTTTCTAATCATGATATTTGATATTTTCCATATTTTGTCTAACTGTCAAAGGGGGCTTTACTGCCTATCACCGTTTCGATCCACTCAATATGTGAGGAAAGGCGTTCATAGATCGCGACGGCGCCGTAACGCCCCTGGGTTTCTTCTTCATAATTGGGCCCGGTTATCTGACCAACAGCAATGCCGACCAGTCGCTGACCGCTGTTCGTTGCCATCAGCGCCGGTCCGCCGCTGTCGCCCAAGCCCAATGTGCCTTCAGTTGGCAGACTCTCAGCACTCTGGTCCCTGGGATCATCGAAGACGAATCGCAAATAGCGATCAGCCCGGCTGATTCGATTGGTGGCATGCCGCATACGACCATCATCATACTGTCTGCCCAGAGTGCCAACGCCAAAGTAGCCCCAACCCACGATTGTGACTATCTGGTCGAATTCATCGGTTCCAAAATTCAGAGGGACCGGCCTGGGAAACGCGCTTGGCGTTCGAAATCGCAGCAATGCGAGATCAACATCATCCGCAGCACCGGGCTGGTATTGAGGATGTTTGATTACCTGATCAATTTCACGGTTTTCCCCTGCCAGGCGGACTCCGAAGGGACGCCCCGCCTCGACGGTTGCGTCCAGCATGGTCTCTTCCGCGCAGTGCGCCGCTGTTAAGGCCCACTGGGGATGTATCAGGGTTGCGACACATACTTTCCGACTGCCCTGTCGTTCCAGAAAAAATATTGAAGGGTATTCGGTGCCACGAGTTTCATATTCGGATTGACCCACATCATGCCGCACAATAATGCCATAGCTGCTGAATACGGTCAGCGTGACTAATCCAAGGAGCGCCTTACTGACGATATCGAGGGAAGTTGATAATCGGATCATGCAGCTACCTGCGACGGCGTAGAGGACGCAGGTTCGGCTGATAAGTCTTGCGTCTAGACATTTTAACCAGCTTGATCATCCGGGACATGACGACAATAAGTGTCACCACGATAAAGGCGAGGATACTCATCGCCAACCATTGCTCGTGGCTCCAACCGGAAGCATCAATCAATTCTGAGAGCATGGACTGCCTTGTGTATGGACACAAATACTGGAGTTCGTGTTTTATTTTACTTCAGCTAAATCGGACAGGCACTATGCGCCAAGCGTTGAAGCCGAAGCCAGTATTTAGGTAGAAAATAAAGGGTGGCACCCTTAAAACGCGCCCTATCCAGCTTCGTTCGCCATATCTGCAACCAGCTTTTCAATCGCGCTGATGCGTTCCCACGGGTCATCAATTTCAAGCAGCTGTTGTTTCTTGCTGACTTCAATAGGTATCAACTCGCCCAGTCGCCAGCCCAGATCCCAGAGATTGTCATAATTAATGCTCAGATTTTTTTGCTCAACCATAGGATGGTTTTCAAGATTCTGCAGCAGATCTACCAGGGCATTATAGGCGTCATCCAGTGGGATTGGGTCTTTACCGGTGCGGTCTTGGTCACTGAAATCCACAGTGGCTTCCAGCAACCCACCGTCGCCCTGCCAGCAATCAGAAATGCGAAATTTTGCCAGACCCTCAATGGTAATGACGAGCAAACCATTATCCAACTGATCCCAATCCACAATTTTACAGTAGGTGCCGGTACGGTGAATCGTTTGCCTGCTGGCCTCGCGCACGACTTCCTCACCCTCACGCAATAGACATACACCAAAGCCAGCATCATTGCGCATACATTGACTAACCAGATCGAGATAGCGGCGCTCGAAAATCTGCAGATCGAGACGGCTACCGGGGAACATCACCATACGGAGCGGAAACAGGGAGATGTTTTGTGGGGATTCAAGATTCATAGAAATGCTCGTCACTGGGCAATACGCCTGCCATCAGGCCCTAGTTTAGTGTTCACGGGGAATAGCTTAGCGCCTGCAGAAGCTTTTGGTGAATACCATCAAAACCACCATTGCTCATAACCACAATGTGGTCGCCCGGCATGCTGCTCTCCTCCAAATAGCGAACGATGTCTTCAACCCTGTCAAAGGCGTAGGCGGGAGTGGCGCTATCCGCCAATAACTTCTGGAAATCGATGCCGGATTTTTCTGGTTTCTGCCAGACAATCATATCCGCCGCCTGACATGCATTAACCAGATCTTCCTGGTGAACGCCAAGCTTCATAGTGTTCGAGCGTGGTTCAATAACTGCGATTAGCCGACTGTGTTCGGGCGCCGATTTCAGTTTTGCTGCCATCCCCTCCAAGGTTGTCTCTATTGCTGTGGGGTGATGTGCGAAGTCATCATACACATGCACGCCTTCAACTTTGCCTAGCAGTTCCATACGGCGTTTGACGCCCTTGAACTCCCTCAAGGCCGCTGTTGCAGTGGCCACATCGATGCCCGCATGGTGCGCCGCCGCGATGGCCGCCATCGCGTTCTTGACGTTGTGTCTGCCACTTATTTGCCACTGGATCAGGCTCCGGCCTAGCACTTGGCCTGTAGAACCCTGCCCGTATTTAACCACCTCAAACTCTGCCCCGTGGCTGCAGGCCATCTCTGCATTCCAAAACACACCGCCATTCGCTGCCAGTAGATTGCAAACCTCCTCTGGGACGTCCAGCCCGAACTGCTGCCGAGACGTCCAGCATCCTTGAGCCAGCACCGCCTCCAGCGTGGAATCCTGGTATGGCGTAATGATGAGACCGTTACCGGGAACAGTCCTGATCAAATGGTGAAACTGTTTCTCGATGGCCGCAAGATCTTCAAAGATATCTGCGTGGTCAAATTCAAGGTTATTCAGAATTGCGCTGCGCGGCCTATAGTGCACAAACTTCGAGCGCTTATCGAAAAAGGCGGTGTCGTATTCGTCTGCTTCAACCACAAAAAATGACGACTCGCCCAGTGTCGCAGATTGCTCGAAGTTATTAGTCACGCCCCCGATCAGATAGCCTGGCCTGGCGCCAGCGTATTCAAGAATCCAGGCCAACATCGCGCTGGTTGTGGTCTTGCCATGAGTGCCCGCCACACCAAGTACCCAGCGGTCGCGAAGCACAAACTGCGCTAACCATTGCGGCCCCGACGTATAGACGAGGCCTTTATTGAGTACGTATTCCACGGCGGAATTTCCCCGTGACAGGGCATTGCCAATAATCACTAGGTCTGGCTCGGGCTGCAAGTGACTGTGGTGATAGCCCTCCATAAGATCAATGCCCAGACCTTCCAGCTGAGTACTCATGGGTGGATAAACATTTTTATCGCTGCCGCTGACCTGATGGCCGAGCTGCTTGGCAATAACAGCCAGGCTGCCCATGAATGTGCCACATATGCCAAGGATATGAATATGCATAATTAAGTCTAGGAATCCATTGCCGTGCGGCGTTTATGTGTTATGTCGATCCGCGCTAGAATTGCTGCGGCTCGAACTTTATTTTCCATACTTACCATATGTATAGCGGCATGAATGCAAACCCAAACAACTTTTGGCAATACTCAGTAGCATTTTACCGGGAACCGGGGATAGCAGAGGCTTGCTTGAAGCTACAGAGCCAGCATGGCTTTGACGTCAACCTCGTGCTTTTCTGTATTTGGTATGGGCTGCACCGTGGGCTGCTGCCTGCGCCCCTGCTGCAACAGGCTTTGGACTTTTCCCAAAACTGGAATGCGCTTGGCGTCCACCCCCTTCGAGATGCCCGCACAATGTTGAAACGTGGTACGCATCTGCAATCTCTTTCCAGCGCAGCGGATATCAATGCACTGAGAGAGAGCATAAAAGGACTTGAACTCAAAGCAGAGCAAATCCAGCAGCAAGAGTTGCAGCACCTAGCCGCTGCCCATTCGGACCACAATGCGCAAGGCAACCCACAAGTCGATATGATGCAAGAAAATCTGAAAAATCTGTGCGAGTTATCGGGGTGTGAGTGGCAGAGGGCAGAACCGCAATTGCAGCTGATTCTCGAATCGGTCGGCAAAGCCCTCGCCGAGTGAATCAATAAGCTTCTGGCTCTCCCGTGACTCAGCCTATTTCCACAAGCCTAATCGCTGGCTTTACCAGAAGTGGATCCATCCTGTACTCCGCGGCCCAGCGCTATTGCTGAAATCGCGAAGGCAGCTGCGCCCGCCAACCACAGAAATCCTGCCATCAGGTCTGCGCCGTCTGCGCCGGTGAACGACAGGATGGCCAACGTGAGCCAGATAATGGAAATAACCCAGCACAGACTCTTGGAGTACCTGGCAAAGGAAGTGCCTTTTGTTAGCATAGCGTCCTCTTTCTTGTGCTTTTTATAAATTTCGTTAAGCACACCATTCGTTGGCCGGACAGTCAAGCCCGGGTGGCTCAAATTGCGGCCTATTGCGCAATTTTTACCACCCTAATCTCAAAAGCTCAGCTTGCCTGATTTAGTTGGGGTTATTACCTCGCCACGAGGTCGATCACCACATCCCAGTTAAAGCGGACGAAACGATTCAGCTCTGAAATCAGTATTCGCTCCTGATCGCTATGGGCACCGAATCCCAGGGCCGCGTCCTCACGATCGATTGCAGGTCCAATGCCATAGCATTGAATACCGCGATTCCGCAGATAAGCCATATCTGTGGCACCCGTGCTCATGGTGGGCAGGGTGATCACGCCATAGTGCTTATTGATACCGGCCTCAATTGCGGCGAAGGCTTCAGTGCTCAGACTGGCCTGTCCCGGCGGTCTGGTGTTGCGTTCGCCAAGGCTGACCTCCACCACATCATCGCCTATGACCGCGCGAATTTCGTCCAGGAATGCAGGTATATCTTCATCCGGCAAGGCACGAAAATCGACGCTGGCCCGGGACTCTGATGGAATCACATTGATTCGGTAGCCCGCATCGAAAAGATTAGGGCTCAGGGAAGAGCGCAGCATTGAGGCATGACGAGGCTCGTTGGCAAGAAAATACTCATCTGCCTCACTCGCGCGCCCAGGGTCTAGAACAGCCAGATAGCGGTCGGCCGCGTCGGCGGGTGAGATTGATGCCAGTCTTTCGAAATAGGCAGCCGTGGTTTCATTCAGGCGAACTGGCGAACGCCAATCAGCGATAGCAGCAATAGCCTTAGCCAAGCGGACAACCGAATTACTTTGCAGAGGCACAGAGCCATGCCCCGCGACCCCCGTTGCCACTAACTCCACCCGATAGGGAATTTTCTCGACCGTTTGCACGCCGGCATATTGGACCTCGCGATTTACCCGTGCCACCGAGCCACCTTCGGCCAGGCAGAATTCCGCGTTAATCTTGTCAAAGTGCTCATCTACCAGGAACTCAATACCGTACTCGGTCGCACCTTCTTCCCCAGATTCAGCCAGGAAAATGACATCCCTGGATAGCGGCACATTCTGGCGCTTCAGTTCCAGCATCACCATTAGGGCCGCGGCCAGGTTGTCCTTGTCATCCACGGCCCCACGTCCATAAACATAGCCGCCATCGACGGTGGCGCTAAAGGGCGGGAAGGTCCATTTCTCTGGATCCACATTCACCACATCAGTATGGGCCATGATCAATAGGGGTTCCTCGCTGCCGTCTCCCTCAAGCCTTGCCAACACGTTGGGGCGCTCCGGATTATTGGCCAGCATTTCAACCTCAATGCCCTCGGCCTCGAGCACGTCCCGCAAATATTCCGCGGCCGGCAGCTCGCGACCCGGCGGATCACTGGTATCGAATTGCAGCAACGCCCTGAAATGACGCAGGGTTTCATCTTCAACTGCAGCCCACTCAGGTTCAGAAACCTGGGCCAGACTGGCTGAACTCAAAGTTGCGCCAAGTACAGCGGCGACAAGTCCGTTAGTAAACCTGAACATAATGCTTTTCCTCATAGCTGGAGCCCTAACATAAACGCTTAGGCAAGATTAGCCAAACATGGGTTGGTCGGGCAAACTGGCCATTCACTCACTGCCTTGAACTGGGTCCCTGCCAGCGCTTAACCAGACCAGGATCCAGATTAAACAAATCAAGGATGCGGCCCACATGGTGATCGACCAGATCATCTACTGACTGCGGGTTAATGTAGTGGGCTGGCATGGGCGGCGCAATAATTGCACCAATCTGGCTCGCCTTGTACAGCAGTTCGCAATGACCGGTATGCAGAGGTGTCTCTCGCGGCACCAGTACCAGGCGTCGACGCTCTTTGAGTACAACATCCGCAGCTCGGACCAGCAGCGAATCGGCATAGGAGTTTGCTATGGCTGATAGCGTCTTCATGGCACAGGGTGCGACGATCATGCCATCAGTCCTGAACGAGCCGCTGGCAAGTCTCGCCGCGATGTCCTTATTGGGATACACCTCGTCCGCCAAAGCCTGCACGTCCTTGGCGTTGCGATCAGTTTCAATGGCGATATTCAGCTTGGCCGAATCCGACATCACCAGGTGCGTTTCCACATCGGCAACGCCATGCAGAACCTCCAGCAGCCTGATGCCGTAGATCACTCCACTGGCGCCTGACATCCCAATAATTAAGCGCATGATTCGCTACCAATTCCTGCTAAATCCGTGAAAGGGACTGGATTGTTGCATCAAACTTGAAGCGCTGGCAAGGGAGTTCAGCAGCGAGTAACATGGCGCCTTTCAAAATTCCATTTTGCGCCTTCAACCCATTTCAAAGCACAGGAAATTCTCGATCAGCCATGGCCAAAGCAAATCTTTTCTATGCCCAATCCGGTGGTGTCACATCAGTTATTAATGCCAGTGCCTGCGGCGTAATTGAAACTGCACGCAAGCACCGTGACAAAATCGGTAAAGTCTATGCTGGACTCAACGGCATTGTAGGCGCGCTCAACGAGAACCTTATCGATACCAATAAGGAAAGCGCCAGGACCATCGCGGCTCTGCGCTCCACGCCGGCAGGCGCGTTCGGCAGCTGCCGCTATAAGCTGAAATCCTATGAGGAAAACCAGCGCGAATACGAACGCCTGATGGAAGTGTTTCGTGCCCATAATATTCGCTATTTTCTTTATAACGGCGGTGGGGATTCCCAGGACACTGCCCACAAAGTCTCGCAACTAAGCCATAAGACAGACTTTCCCATTACCTGCATTGGCATTCCCAAGACTGTCGACAACGATCTGCCAATTACCGACAACTGCCCCGGCTTCGGCTCCGTCGCGAAGTATGTTGGCGTGTCTATCCGCGAAGCGGGTCTGGACGTCGCCTCCATGTGCGAAAGCTCAACAAAAATATTCGTCATGGAAGTGATGGGGCGACACGCCGGCTGGATTGCCGGTGCCGCTGGACTGGCCACTGAACAGGAAGGCGATGCCCCGCACATCATACTGTTTCCAGAAATCGCCTTTAACAAAGAAAAATTTCTTAAAAAAGTGCAGACCTGTGTCAGGAAATATGGCTACTGCGCCATCGTCGTCTCGGAAGGTGCCCAGAATGCGGACGGGTCATTCCTGGCCGACACCGGCGGCAAAGATGCCTTCGGTCACGTGCAGCTGGGTGGCGTGGCGCCGTTTGTTGCCAACATGATCAAGGATGCGCTGGGCTATAAATACCACTGGGCAGTCGCGGATTACCTGCAGCGCTCGGCTCGACACATCGCGTCGGCAACAGACGTAGAGCAGGCTTATGCTGTAGGTCAGGCGGCGGTGGAATTCGCCCTGGCGGGTAAGGACGCCGTCATGCCTGCGATAGTGCGCAAGCCCACCAAAAAATACAGCTGGAAGATTGGCGAGGCCAAGCTGGCGGATGTCGCGAACGTGGAGAAGATGATGCCGCGTAGCTATATCAGCCGAGATGGCTTTCACATTACTGACGCGGCAAGGGAATACTTTGCACCTCTGATTACCGGTGAAGACTATCCTCGCTACAAGGGCGGACTACCTCAGTACGCCAGACTCAAGCGAGTGCTGGAACAGAAAAAACTGAAGAAATGGCGGGCCTCATAGCCACACCTGTCGTTCAAGGTGCCAGACGATCTATTTCCCAGGTATCTTCACTGCGGGTATAGCGAAATCGGTCGTGCAAGCGATTTTGCCCGCCTTGCCAAAACTCGATCTCGCTCGGTACCACTCGATAGCCTCCCCAAAAGTCTGGCAGGGGAATTTCACCCTCCCGGAATTTTTGCTTCAGCCGCTCAAATTTATTCAGCAACAAAGAGCGTGAGGAAATGACTTTGCTCTGCGGGGATGCAGCCGCGGCCAGCTGACTGCCTTTGGGGCGGCTGGTGAAATAGCGCAAGGACTCCGCCGGCGAGACTTTTTCAGCAACTCCGCACACTTTTACCTGTCGCTCCACCGCATGCCACGGAAAATGCAGGCTTATCTTTGGATTGGCATCAATCTCATTTGCTTTACGACTGCTGTAATTGGTGTAAAACACAAAGCCCGATTGATCAACATGCTTGAGCAGCACGATGCGCTGACTTGGCTGGCCATCCGGCGCAACCGTAGCCACGGTCATGGCAGTTGGGTCGGCTAAACCCAATTCAAGAAATTGTGCCATCCATTTCTCGAACTGGTCGAAGGGATCATCTGCCAGGTTTTCCCGTTCCAGCCCATCTTTCAGATACTCGCGGCGCAGCGCTTCCAGATCCATTGCTAGCTCTCTAATGGCCTAGCACCCACGCCGAATACGGGGCGCTAATAGTAGTGAAGTGAATACTGTCTAAGCACTATACGCCCCCGGCGGCTTAACGGATGAAGTCACCATAATTCCAGACCTGCTGGCGGGCGGTGCCGGTTTTGGCGTAGTAGAAAGTACCCTGGCCGTGTTTGTCACCGGCAAAAAAGCCACCGACGAACTTGTGACCCTCGGCCCAGCGGTAAGTCCCTTGCCCCTGAAAATGGTCGTTAACGAATTCACCTGTGTAGTTCTCGGTGTTTTCCTTGAGCCAGAATTCAGAGTGTTGGTTTTCGCGCCATCCGGGTAGATTGAAAAAATAGGAACCGAAGCCGTTACGCTTGTTGTCTTGCCACTGACCAATGTAGAGATTGCCCTTACCATTCCAGTGCTTGCCGCGGCCTTCGCGAACGCCCATTTCCCAGTTTCCCACATAGACTTCTTTCTCTGTCCAGGAAATTGGCATCTCGAGACGGCCGGTGCCGTTAAACTCTCCATCGAGAAAATTCCCGATGTAGCGGCCCTTGCCAAACTCGGTAGTGAGCTCCAGACTGCCTTCGCCGTTTATGCAGTCACCGCGGATACACTCTTCCTCAGTGACGCCCTCCAGGGATTGCGCATAAGAATTAATACTTACCAGGGCGCAAACCACCGCCACGGACAGTATTCGCGAGGTTTGCGGCCAATGACCATATTTGAGAATTTTTGCATTCATGATTTACTCCAAGGCCTTGAGTTGATTCAGACAATGGGAACTTCGGATTATAGCGCGTAAATCCCGTAGACTGCAGGTATGGCTGAAACCCCCGAATCCTGGTTGACCCAGGCCGGATATCCCGAAATCACGCGCACTGAAGCCGTGGGCGGCGGCTGCATCAGTGTCGCCTGCAGATTGACCTTGGCAGATGGCCAAACCCTGTTCCTGAAATCAAACCCACAGGCTGCCACCAATATGTTTGCGGCAGAAGCGGCAGGGCTTGCCGCCCTGGCCGAGCGCAGGGCGCTCCGAATCCCGAACGTGTTGCATGCCAGCAAGCGCTTCATACTGATGGAAGATCTTGGCGCTGGCGCCAGAAAGCCGGACTATTGGCAGACGCTTGGTGCCGGGCTGTCGCGTTTGCATAGTCAACCGGCAAAGCATTTTGGCTTCAGCAGCGACAACTACTGTGGCGCGACCCCGCAGGCGAATACGCCGGACAGCAATGGCTATCAGTTCTTCGCCCAGAAGCGAATACTGGCCTTGGCCAGTCGCTGTCTTGAACAAGGTTTGCTGCAGGCTGAATTGATGACAAAACTTGATCGCATAGCCGAAAGATTGCCACAGTGGATCCCTGAGATGCCGGCTGTGCTGATTCACGGCGATCTCTGGTCAGGTAACGTACACTGTTGCGAGGATGGTGCGCCGGCACTCGTAGACCCAGCTGCCTACTGGGGATGGGCTGAAGCGGACTTGGCCATGACCAGGCTTTTTGGCGGCTTTCCTGCCGAATTCTACGACAGTTACCGGGCCAATAGTGCTTTAGCCGAGGATTGGGAGCAGCGCATCCCGCTCTATAACCTCTACCACCTGTTGAATCATTTGCTGCTGTTTGGCGGTAGCTATCTCGCCTCGGTTGCAGACATTGCTGACCGCTTTGGTCGCCAGGTCAGGTGAGCCTCCGCAGCACATTGAGTGGGCTGATCCGCACCACGCCGCGAGTGGAGAGTATGCCCAGACCAGCAATAATAAGCGTACCAAGCAAAGGCCCCAGTGGCCACACCCAGTAATGGAATGAGAAATCCTGCTCAAAGACTTCTTGCTGCAAATAATACAGACTCGCCTCGGCGCCTATGGTAGCGATCAGGCCGGCAATGAACCCAATCGTGGCGAACTCAATGAGCAGGCTGGTCATGATCAGTTTCTGTCCTGCACCCAGGGTGCGCAAAATGGCATTTTCATGGAAGCGCTCATCCAGGCTGGCATTAACGCAGGACAGCAAGACCAGGGCACCACACACCAGCACCAGCACCGAGATCAGCTCAATAGCCGAGGTAACCTGAGCGATAATGGTTTGAATCTGTTCAATCAGCGCATCAATCTCAATGACCACCATGGTTGGCACAAGCCTAATGAGGTCATTCAGCAGCATTTTCTGCTCCTGCTCCATCAAGGCTGTTGACAGGTAAGTCCCGCCAAGATGGTCGATGGTGCCCGGAGAAAAAATAATATAAAAGTTGGGCTGCATATTATCCCAACGCACGCTGCGGAAGTTGCTTACCTCTACGTAAACCGTCTGTTGGTTTATTTCAAATTCGAGTCGATCGCCTAGCTCCAGGTCCAGCCACTCGGCATAGTCCTGTTCAATTGACACAAAGCCCGGCTCGGGATTCTCTCCCCACCACTCACCGGCGGTGATTCCGTTATCAAGCGGCACTTCATCTGCCCAGGTCACCTGGCGCCGGCTCAAACCACCGCGTACCCGACGACCTTCCTCGCCCTCACCGACTGCACCTCCATTAGTTTCGCCCGCCGCAGCCTGCGCTTCCGCACTAAGTTCGACGTCATCAAGGTTCGCGTTTTCCGTAAGACTGTTTTGCTCGTCGTCACCGAGATTGCCTTCGGGATTGGGTTCGTCCCCGTTTACCCGGGTAACCCTCGCGCTGATCAGAGGGTAGAAAGCAGTGCCCTGAATACCGTTATCAGCGAAAAAATTCTCAATCTCGCCAATCTGGTTGCGAGTGATATTCATCATGAAGTGATTTGGCGTGTCCTCCGGCAACTGCGCCTGCCATTCATCGATCAGGTCAGTTCGCAGCAGCGTCAGAATCAACAGAGACATGATGGTCACGGAGAACACCATAACCTGCAGCACGTTCTGACTGCGCCGCCTGCGAGCCGCTGTCATCGCCAGCTTCCAGGCGTTGCCAGCCTTCATGCCAGCTGAGCCACCTGAGCGCAGAAATAGATAGGAGACAATCGACAGGAACAGAGCAATACCTGCTACCGAACTTACCAGCACGGAAGTCAGTACCAAGTCCTGACTATACCAATACACCAGGAAGATAGTGCCAAGTATCCCAAACGCATAAGGAACTTTGTCACTGATCTTCTGTTGACTCATGTCTTTGCGCAGCACACGCAGGGGCGGTGTTTCCCGTAGCGCTAACAATGGCGGCAACGCGAACGCCAGCAAACAGATGACAGCCGTCAGCGCGCCAATCACATATGGCTGAAGACCCGGCTCGGGCAGTGTCACCAATAAAATAGATTGCAGTAGCTGCAGGATGCCCTGATGTACCAGCCAACCTAAAACCCAGCCAGCGAGCACAGCAAATGCCGCCAGCACGAGCTGCACTGTCAGGTAAATGAAAGTTATCTGGGAAGAGGTGCACCCCAGCGTTTTAAGGATCGCAACATAATCGTAGTGACGCTCACTGTAGCGTTTAGCTGTCAACGCAATCGCTACGCCGGCCAGAATAACCGCAAACAGCGAACCCAGCAGCAAGAAACTCTCTGCGCGATCCAGGGCATCGGCCACCTCCTGGCTCTCATCTCGCACATCACGGATGTAGAATCGACCCCGCCATTCTTCCTGAGCACGGAACCACTGTTCAAACTCGTCCAGTTCGGATAGCTCATCGCTGGCGAACAGGTAGCGGTAGCTAACCCGACTTCCCAACTGCACGACGTTGGTGGATGGCACATCAGCCATGTTGAGCATCAGCCGCGGGCCCGCGTTATCCATCATGCTGCCGCCGGTCCGATCCGGTTCGGTAATGATAATCTCGCTCACCAGGAGTTCGGCTTCACCGACGAACACGGTATCGCCTACTTCTATTTCAAGTGCCGGCAGGGCCCTGGCTTCAAGCCACACCTCCCCCGGAGGAGGTCCGCTTAAAATAGGTCTACCCCGGGTGAATGCCGCCTTGGTAATAATGACTTCTCCGCGCAGCGGATAGGCGTCACTCACCGCTTTCGCCGCCACCAGCATATTGCCGGATTCAGAAAAAGCCATCGACGTGAAGGAAAGTGTCTGCGCGGTGCGCAAGCCCCTGGCCCGCCCCTCTTCTAGAATCTCTGCCGGTAACTCTCCGCGCCCGCTCACGATGCGATCTGCTGCGAGCATATTCGCAGATTCCAGCAGCAAGGCTTTTTCCAGTCGATCAGTGAACAAGGCAATGCCAGTGACTGAGGTCACTGCCATGACAAGGGCAATAAATAACAGGCGCAGCTCGCCGCCATTCCAGTCGCGCCAAAGCAGACGCAGAGCCACAGTAAAGAGATTGGAACTCATGGCAGAAGGTTTGTTCAAGCTGTTGAACGCGGCTTCAGACACTCACTGATTCCTCTACGGTATTCTTTGTGTCCTCCGCGATTTCACCGGCCACCAGTTTAATGACGCGATTGCAGCGCTGCGCGAGGCGCTCATCATGGGTCACCAGTAACAGTGTGGTGGAAAACTCTCGATTGAGCTCAAACAGCAGTTCAACAACTTTTCTACCGGTAGCTGTATCCAGATTACCAGTTGGTTCGTCGGCAAACAGGATTTTCGCCTGAGTCGCGAATGCACGTGCGATGGCAACCCGCTGCTGCTCACCTCCGGATAACTGATTAGGGTAGTGATGCCAGCGTTCTTCCAGTCCGACGCGCTGCAGGAGCTGCTTCGCCTTGTCCCTAGCCTGGTCATCTCCTTTTAATTCGATCGGTAGCATGACGTTTTCCAGCGCAGTCAGACTGGGCAAAAGCTGGAATGACTGAAACACAAAACCAACCAGTTGCCCCCGCAGCATGGCGCGCTGCTCTTCATCCATTTCAGTCAGATTGTTGTCGTCCAGCAGAACATCGCCGCTACTGGCACCGTCCAGCCCGGCCATCAGACCCAGCAAAGTGGATTTACCCGAACCCGACGCACCGACAATAGCGACTATCTCACCCTCGTTTACCTTGAGAGTAATGCCCTTTAATATCGTTAATAGTCCTTCGCTGGTGTCCACGCTCTTCACCAGGTTACGAGTTTCGATCATGTCATGCAGCTCCGAGGCATTGGGGGCCTGATTATAGACGATTACTGACGGGGTTACCTTACAGGGAGGATCCTATGTTTGCTAAATTGAGGGTTGAAGCATCAACTTCAACGTCCAATACGGCAGTAGCCTCACCAGATAAGGGATCTTATTTAGCTCTTTTTACGTTACCTATGTTTTTACGTTACTTTCAAGGACACGGTTTACGAGATTGCCAGCTGCTTGAAATTCCGAGCTTTAGGAATTGATGAGAGTCAATTCAGATCATTGTGCTGGATAGTTAACATAGATAGCCCCGACAATACCTGACGATGCGATGAAACACCTTACTTTCAGACTACTTACCACTTTTCTGCTCTGCCTGGTTTGGGCAGATAGCTCACGTGGCGACGAAGATAAGACGGTGCTGGTGTTCGGAGACAGCCTCAGTGCGTCCTATGGCATTGAAGAGGAACAGGGTTGGGTTAATCTGCTGTCTGAAAAACTGCGCCAGGCACAATCACCTTACTCCGTGATCAATGCCAGTGTTAGTGGCGAAACCTCCACCGGCGGTTTGTCCAGGCTGCCCGCCGCCCTGGCAGAATTTCAGCCCAGCGTAGTAATTTTGGAACTTGGGGGTAATGACGGATTGCGCGGACTACCCCTGGCGACCCTGCAATCAAACCTGGAGGAAATGGTCAGTCTGAGCCAACGGGCAGGGGCAAAAGTGCTGCTGGCAGGAATTCAGATTCCCCCGAACTATGGGCCCCGATATACCGAACCTTTTTATGCCCTGTTCGGAGACATTGCGGAGTCTGAACAATTACCTTTCGTCCCCTTCCTTCTCGATGGTATCCCGCAACAGCCTGAACTCATGCAGAATGATGGTATTCATCCCCGCGCAGAAGCACAGCACATGATCCTCGACAATGTGTGGCCGGTTTTGGCGCCCATGCTGCAATAGAATAGCCCGCAACGGCTGCAATGGGTTGCTACTCGCTGGAACTCAGCGGCAAGGCAATTTTGCATTCGTGTTTACTGATTTGCTGGGACTGCAAAGACAGGCGAGCAAGAAAATTCCGCTCTCGCAACAATGGGACAATAATCAGGGCAGGAATTGAATCAGCGGGAGGCTCAAGCGCTAGACGATGCTGAGTTCAATATTGGCGGACTGGTCCATCGCGAAGCCTTTACCTTCATACCATTTGCGCAGGATCTCAAGCTCTCCTTTGGCTTCGCCGTAGATAGAGCTCACCCGCTCTTCTTTGCAGAAACGAATCACTTCTTCCAGCAGAGCGCTACCTATGCCCTGGTTTCGGTAATTTTGGGAAACCTCGATAACCTTGAGGCAATAGCTGACACCTGGCGCTATGGAACCGTCTTTTGCACCCCCGCGCGCCCGCTGCCGAGACTGATTCTCAGGCTTTGAACTCAGCTGGGCATAAGCTACCGGGTTGGCGCCGCTGTATGCCTGAAAGAACAGACGTGGCGCCAGGCCATCTGGCTTGGTCAGCTTGATATTCGGTACGTTGCAGTCCAGATTGCTCATAATTATGGCTTTTCCCAGGGGGCCGAGAACTTTACCGCCTAAGCATGGAGCCTACAAGAAGTAATTTCCGCTGAGGGGGGATATTGAGCCGTCTCAAAGCCCTTTTTACACAAAAGATTGTATGAACCCTACAAAGCTGACAGCGTGATGGAATTCACAGTATCGCGGAACTCACAGTCCTGTGAGCCAGTTATCGTGGGGCGTCGGAGGGATTTACCACATCTTTCGTGGTATCGGCCTCATTAAGCCGATACAGCATGAAGGCAGAAGCGAGGTTGCAGCTTGCGATCACCACCAGGGACAAATCGTAATTGCCTGCAATGTCATAGTAATACGCCACCAGGATGGGGCCCAGGGCCGACATGCCAAAGGTAAAGGGCATGGCTGTGGAGCGCACGGATCCCAGGTAGCGGCGCCCAAAAACAGAGGCCCAAATCACTTCCTGAAGCGGCAGCAAACCACCCCAGCCTACTCCCATTAACAGGAATCCCCCATACACCCAGAAGTCGAGTTGCTGATTAATGCTCCAGACAATCAGCAGGATAGCGGAACCGGTTATCGCTGCGCCTATAGCCGCCAATTTCTTTGGGCTATACAAATCTATCAGGATTCCCCAAAACGGCTTACTGAAGAATGCTGGCACCGAGGCAAGGGAAATCATGCTTGAGGCGACCAATCTTGAGTAGCCCGCGTCCGTCATTAGCGGGATGGTCTGGGTCAGCATCACGGTTATTGATATCTGAAATAGACCAAAGGCCAGCACGAGAAAGTAAAAGCTGGATGTGCGCATGGCCTGTGCCCTGGTCATAGACTTATCAAAATCCAGCCGCGCCGCGGCCCCTTTGCCGGATGCCACCTCATCGTGACTATGCCCATCGGGGTGTTGGTCAAAATCTTCGGGGCGACGCCGCACTACCAGCGCAGCAGGTAGGGTGAGAAGCAGCGCCAACAGGCCCAGAATGCGCCAGGAATCCCGCCAGCCGAAGCTATCTACCAGCAGCGTGGCCACTGGTGGCAGCACGATACCAGCAAGCGAGATCCCCATTCCTGCCAGGGCAACCGCCTTACCCCGTTTCTCGACAAACCATTTGCCAAGTGTGACATTCACCACGAGGTTGCCAATCATCGCCGAGCCCATGGTTAGCATCAAACCATTAATCAGCAACCATTGGCCCAGGGTATTGATACTGCCAAGGCTAAACATGGCTGCAGATAGCACCAATGCGCCCACTACAATGAATGGCCGCCCACCCCATCGATCAATATGTGTGCCAATCAGGAAACCTGTGGTGGCGAGCACAACCTGACCAATAGAGCGCGCGGCGGTAAACTCCGCGCGGCTCCAGGCAAATTCCTCGGTCATAGGTATCAGGAAAGAACCCACCACATAATTTGCCATACCCACAGCAACGAACTGGGTTACGAACCCTGCCGCTACAATCCAATAGCCGTAGTAGACGCGAGACATATAAATAATTGATTGGGTTTAGGAAAGACGCCGAGGGATTCTATTTCAAAGCATCGCGATAGTACAGAATCGCAGCAGAAAGACTGAATATCAAGTCAATAAGAATTACATCTGACCCCATAATAAGGATCGCCTCACAGCGAAATCAGTGAGGGATGCTAATGAGCGCAGGGTAAAAAGCAGCCCGCTTTCTGCAACTGCAATCAGCTCTGCATGCTTGAGCGCAAATCTCTGGCGACTGATATACATCTCACACGGCTTGCCGTGAATTACGGGACTAGAATGCCGTCCTGATTGTTCCCGTAGCACGCCGATTTGGCTGGGTAGATTGGCCAGATGGTCTTTGCCCATACCTGCCGTTGCGGGAGCGATCGGTATGGTAGGGAGGCAAGCGATAGCGGGTCACAACCGGAGGTGTAGCGATATAGACGTCAGGCGCAGGCTGCGCATACCTTGCATGGTAAAACTCAGAGTTCAATCCGGTAAACAAATTGCTGACTGTTCCGACCGCGTGATAGACGTTGCGGTCATGCTCTCGACTGAGACGGAGAAACGCCTGTTCCATTTCCTGGTAGTGGCGCGCCACGTCGCGGAATTCAGAGCGCAGAAATGAGGGAGAACGATTGCGCCGAATAGCATTAAGCAGATCTGCCGAGGCCCGAGTCAGACGCTGCGCACTAAAGCGCACGCTGTGGTAGCCACCACCCCTAAGCTGCTTTGCAAGCTGACTGCTGGCGGCATTTAACTCGGTAGCAAGCCGCGACATCTCGAATTCAGTAGCGAAAACCGGCTGGCTCAGGGCGATTACCCCAAGCAATAAGCAGCCTGTTTTTAAAAACTTATTGCTGAAAAACGCGCTCAATTCTGCACACATGAAACTCACCCTTAGTCCCACCAGTGTATGAGGCTTCACCCCGAGAGTAAGCCAACGTTAAATCGATCGGCATGAACCTCCGCTGAATCGCGGCGCACTAGTAATAATGAGAGAGCCCTTCTTCGCCCGCACAGATCGCCAGGTATTCTTTTATAACCGGCTCCAGCCCATGCAGGATAGATTCTACAACCAGGGCGTGCCCAATCGAGACTTCAAGAATATTGGGAATTTCCAAAAACCTTCTCAGATTCTTAATATCCAGATCGTGACCTGCGTTGACGCCAATACCAAGCTGCTGCGCCTGCTCTGCCGTCGCCTTATAACTCTCAAACAATCGATGTTCAGACTCCAGACCATAATGCTGTGCGTAGCCCTCGGTATAGAGTTCAATACGATCAGCACCCACTTTCTTCACGCCTGCCACCAACTCAGGATTAGGATCCAAAAACAGGCTACTACGAATACCCGCCTCTGTTAGCCGCGCCAAAACGCTGCTTAACAACGTTTGATTTACCCCAACATCCCAACCATGATCAGAGGTCAACTGGGCCGGGTCGTCAGGCACAAGCGTGCACTGCGCTGGCTTTGCTGCCAGCACCAGCGCGAGAAATTCTTCGGAAGGGTAACCCTCTATATTGAATTCGACATCCGGGTACAGACTCAAAAACTCCGCCAGGTCATGGACATCCTGACGCGTGACATGCCGCTCATCTGGTCGAGGATGCACAGTGACTCCTTTAACGCCCAGATTTATCACCTTGCCGACAAAATTACATAGATTAGGGAAATCACGCCCCCGGGAATTTCGCAGCAAGGCGATCTTGTTTACATTGACGCTCAGCATAGTCATCGTGTTGTCTCCTGAAACTGCAGGCCCACAGGGCCCATAATCGGAATTGCTAAAAACAAGTGTTTATGCGCCGGCGCATAAAAAATCCATGGCTATTTTCTTAAAAGCTTGCGGCTTGTCGGCATGGAGCCAGTGTCCTGCACCCATTATGATCTTCACGTCAGAATCAGGAAACAGGGACAGGATCTCCTCTTTATGGGAAGACTGAATGTAAGCGGATTCAGCGCCTTTCACAAACAGAGTCGGTTTTTCAAAGCTGCCTGCATGTGCAGGCATTACGCGCAGCGCGTCATAGCTGGCCTCAATCGCGGCGAGATTCAAACGCCAGCGAAAACCACCTTCCGGTCGCCTTTGCAGATTGGTGAGGACGAACTTCCGGGTTGGCTCATCTATGATGTAATCGCGCAGGAATTCCTCCGCCTCTCTGCGACTCGCAATGGATTCCAGCGGCAAGGCTTTCATTCCCGCAATGACCCGCAAGTGTCCCTCCGCCTGCTCCGGATAAGAGACCGGTGCGATATCCACCACCAAAAGCCGTTCAATGAGATTCGGTTGAGTTAACGCGAGCTCCATACCAACTTTCCCCCCCATGGAATGACCGAGGATAACGCAGTCTTGTAGGCCAAGGTCTACAATCAGGGCAGCTACATCGTCTGCCATGACTGGATAGTTGAACTCGGCCGCGTGTGGCGAATCACCGTGGTTACGCAGATCGACTCCATAGACTGAAAAATGCTCGGCGAACTGCTTGCAGTGCCAACCCCAGTTGGCCTGACTGCCAAACAGACCGTGTAACACCAGCAGGGCCGGCCCATCGTCTGAATACTTTCTAAAACTGAGGGGAATCGCGGTCAACTTAATCAAGCTCCGCTAGCAGCGCTTTAACGTCTTCATGGTGCGACTTGGTCTTGAACTTGTCCATGATGTGGACCAGCCTGCCTTCTTGATTGATGATAAACGTGGTGCGAATCAAGCCCATGAATTCGCGCCCCATGAATTTCTTTAAGCCCCATACGCCATATTTGTCAGCCACTGCATGATCTTCATCTGATAGCAGGGTGAAATTCAGTGACTCTTTGTCTTCAAATTTCTTCAGGCGAGCAATAGGGTCGGGACTCACACCCAGCGCCACTGCATTGAATTTTTTCAATTCCTGCTGTGAATCGCGCAAGCCACAGGCCTGCACGGTGCAACCCGGCGTCATCGCCTTGGGATAGAAGTAAAGAACCACGTGGCTTTCGCCGCGAAAGTCCTTCAGCGAAACCTTGTCACCGTTTTGATCCTGTAATGTGAATGCGGGGGCTAGATTGCCAAGCTTGGGGACACTCATCGACTGCTGACCTCTCCTGTTGGGGTGAGTTTGGGGATTGATAGATGGAAAATTTGCCGGCCTGAGTCCGTCAGGCTCCAGCACACATTATACCGGGGCTGGGCGAGCCCATGTTAAACTCTCTGCATGAATTCACGTCCCCGCTCCATTGTGGTTTTGACCGGCGCAGGCATCTCTGCCGAGTCAGGTATAGAGACTTTTAGAGCCGCAGACGGCCTGTGGGCAAATCACCCCGTGGACGATGTGGCCACACCCGAAGGCTTTGAACGTAATCCACAGCTGGTATATCAATTTTATAACCAGCGGCGGCGACAGCTGCTATCACAAGAGATAAGGCCAAACCCGGCACACACCGCACTGGCTCGATTTGAGCATGAATTCGACGGCGAATTTCTGCTAGTTACCCAAAATGTCGATAATCTGCATGAGCGCGCAGGTAGTGACAAGCTGCTGCATATGCACGGCGAATTGCTGAAGATGCGATGCCTGAACTCAAAGCTGATATTCGATATCAACGAAGACCTGGACTTCGATACCCACTGCCGCTGCTGCCGTTCTGCGGGCAATCTGCGACCCCATGTGGTCTGGTTTGGTGAAATGCCCCTCCACATGAACCAGATTAACAATGCGCTCGAAAGCTGCGATTTGTTCGTTGCCATAGGCACGTCAGGTAATGTCTATCCGGCTTCTGGTTTTTACCAGACCGCGAAAATAAGGCGCGTTCATACTGTGGAGTTGAATCTGGAAGAAACCGGTTCATCATTCGACACGCACGTCTATGGCCCGGCTACGGAAACAGTGCCGCAGTTTTTTGATCAAATCCTGCAGCCGTCATAGAGGCAATGATCGCGTAATTTAATCGACAGTGTGGTGAACTCACAGGATGGACTCTCAGCAAGTTGAGCCAATCTCCATTATGTTCCGTATACTCCGCGCGCTGTTCGCCACACCACCGCGCAATAATTTTTATTGGTCAAGGAAACTGAATTATGCTGAAGAAAATTCTGAAAGGACTCGGTGCAGTCCTGGTGCTGGTCGTCAGCCTGGCAATCGCAACCTATGTCGCCACCGGCCCCAGCCGTCCAGACTCAGCATCAAGCAGTGCAGAATGGCTGCAGGCGGGGCCACATAGGGTCGCCAGCGCTGACTTCACCTTCGTCGACAGCTCGCGCCCCACCAATGAAAATCGCGGATTCCCCGGCAAACCCGAACGCACTCTCCCCACCACGATTTGGTATCCACAGGGTCTCGACGGCCAGCTACCCCTGATCATTCATAGTCATGGCATTGTCTCCAACGGTGCAGAGATGCCTTACGTGGCAGAGGCCATGGCCAGCCATGGCTATATCGTAGCCGCCGCCGACTATCCCCTGACATCTGGCTCTACACCAGGCGGCGCCAACGGTGATGATGTGGTGAACCAACCCGCCGACGTGAGTTTCCTGATTGATTCGGTACTGAATTTGAGTGCGGACGAGAAGCCGTTTGCGGGTGAAGTGGATGGCAGCCGCATCGGTTTAAGTGGTTATTCATTGGGTGGCCTGACCACGTATCTCACCACTTACCATCCGCGCTGGCGCGACCCCAGGGTAGCCGCAGCAGTCGCAATAGCAGGTCCCTCGGCGATCTTTTCCGCCCCCTTCTTCGGCACCACGGATGTGCCTGTGCTGGCAATCGCCGGAACCGCCGATGCTTTAATAGAATACGCAAGAAATGCAGCAGATCTGGATACTCGCGCCCCTGATGTGTCAGTTGTCACTATTGAGGGCGGCTCTCACCTGGGATTTGTTGGCGTATCCGACCCTACGTTCCGCTTCATGGATAATCCTGACACGCTGGGCTGCAGCGCGGTAATGGCAGTATTGGGAGATGACCCCAACGCAGTCTTCAGGACCATGGGAAGCGTCGCCGAAGGCATAGATCCTAATCGTGACCTACCTGGAATCTGCGATTATGGCTATGGTGAGACTACCCATCCAGGCAGACAGCAGATGATCACTCAACTCGCTACTGTGAGTTTCTTTGAATCGGTGTTCAGCGCTGACGGCGATCGCCGCGCTGCTGCTCGCAGACAGCTGACCCAGGCTCTGGCGTCGGATTTCGAAGAAGTGGCCTTTGCCCCCGCACCGCGTTAGCGAGGTACGGGGTAAATTTCCAAGCGCATCAATTAAAAATCGCGACCTAGACGACCAGGGTCAACTTTTCCGGCAGCAGGCACTTTTCGTCGTCACAGAGTTGAATGTGGGCATTGATGCTGAGGCGATTCTCTGCTGCTCCACCCTGCGCGAGACGACTAGCGTGCAGCTCGATTGTCACGACACCACTGTAAATGCCCACTTCGGCATCACCTGACTGCAGCGTCCCAGTGGGCTCCGGATAGTTTATGGCCACAGTCTCCCAACCCGCACCTTCACTCAAAGCCACAATCAGTGACTCAAAGCTGCCCGCAGTCGCATGTGGTGCAGTGACATGCCACGGTTCAAGAATATCAATAACCAGTGTAACGCGGGCCGAGATATCACCTGATTCTGGTTCAAGCTGACGGTCGACCTGCTTGGAAGCAGCAATTTTCAGCACCCCGTTAGCCGCGTACTGCAGCGGGTCTCGGGTGCCTTCTTCACTGCGAGAAGCCAGCCGTAAAAGAGAACACTGACTGATAGGATTGTCATTGATAACAGCCGCCAGCCCAGTGAGGGCTTTGGTGAAAACCGCCTGAATTGGCAAATTCGAGAATTCTGCGGGCACCCGCGCCTGCCGCTGCTGAAGCGACAGCAGACAGTCCAGCATAGTCGCCACCGGTGACAGCGTCGCGCCATCGCCCGCGTTACTGGATCTGACCAGCTTGGGACCCGTTTGCTTGCTTGGGCCCAGCAGCAGCACCGCATCATTGGCGTCCCAGAAATCCTTGATGACACGAGCCGTCAGGCTGAAGGCCTGCACCAGGTACTCATTCTTATCGGTGACATCATACAGCGCGATCAAGGCCTGGATCAGGTTGCTGTAGTCCTCCAGCTGACCCGCAATTGATGCCACGCCATTCAAGTAGATGCGCTTGAGTTCACCCGACTCCTGCAGGTTGTTGTCGAGCATGCGCTGAACTGCAGCCTCGGCAGCATGCAACCACGCAGAAGCGTTTTCCCCTGGCACAAGCTGACTAGCCTGTATCAGGGAAGTTGCCATGCGGGCACACCAACTCACAATGAGCTTGTCATCGCGCAGTGGATGCTCGCGTTGTTCCCGCAAGCGATAGAGAGTAGCTAGCAACTCGTCCAGATCAGCGTAGAAATCAGGCCCGTATTCCCGCGCAGACTGACCCAGACTCCGGGACAGATTCAGGATAGTTCGGCCCTCAAAGTTACCGTGTGCAGTCACGCCAAACAGCTCGATCGCCAGCTGCGATTGCTTCGAGGGCAAGCGTTCCTCCAGCTCGGATTTATCCCACACGAAGAAAGTGCCTTCCTCACCCTCACTGTCGGCGTCAGTCGCGGAGTAAAAACCACCCTCTTCTAACTGCATGTCTCGAAGCACATAATCACAGGTCTGTCTGGCAATGCGGGCGAAGAACTCGTGCCCCGTAAGCTGGTAAGCCACGCTGTAAACCAGGCCCAACTGGGACTGGTTATAGAGCATTTTTTCGAAGTGCGGGACCAACCATTCTTCGTCGACGCTGTAGCGATGAAATCCGCCAGCCACCTGATCATAGATTCCGCCTCGACCCATACCTTCCAGGGCACGCTCGAGAAAACCCAAAGCTGCGCCATCGTCATAGCGCGTTACGCGGTCCAACAGAAACAGCAGAATCGGCTCCTGGGGAAACTTGGGTGCGCCAGCCAAACCACCGAGACTGCGATCTTCGCGCTGAAACAGCGCCTTCAGCGTGTTGTCGACGACACTGCTTTGCAGCACCTCGGTGGGTTTGCGTTCGCTGAGAATTCTGTTGATCGCCTGGTAAATACTGTGGGCGCTCTTGTCCAGGTCTTCTCGCTTATCCTGCCAGGCAGAGTTAATCTGATTGAGGATTTGCATGAAAGAGGGAGCAGGATAGTAAGTGCCGCCAAAGAAAGGGCGCCCGTCTGGTAATAAAAAGTTAGACATGGGCCACCCGCCGTGACCTGAAACCAGCTGCACTCCGGTCATGTAGATTTCATCGATATCCGGAAACTGCTCCCGGTCCATTTTGATACTGATGAAATGCTCGTTTAGAACTTTAGCCACCTCAATATTGTCAAAGCTCTCTACTTCCATGACGTGACACCAGTGGCAGGTTGAGTAGCCGATCGAGAGAAAAATCGGTTTGTTTTCTGCCCTGGCGGCAGCAAAGGCCTCGTCTCCCCACGGATACCAGTTGACCGGATTGTGTGCGTGCTGCAGCAGGTAGGGAGAATCCTCCAGAATCAGACGATTGATGAACAGGCTCGCACCCGTTTCTTCGTCCAGGTGATCGGTGCGCTTGTCGTAGCTGCCTTCCTTGCGCGTTTCAGCGTCGCGCAACCTGGATTCAAGAGTGCTGTTTTCCGTTTCTGCCATGATGAAACCTGTATGTAAACTTTTTAGTTAAGCCCGACCCTGACCCCACAGGAAAAGCCCGGCAACAAAACCTGTGAAAGAAAAATCCGCACGGCCGGTTCTTATTAAGTAACCGCACCGCATTCGCGTGGGCGGTCCTCAATTGCCCTTTTGATACCCCTG
>Ga0181559_10000481_pt1 | contig 36477 bp, 32 predicted proteins | sample 011ome_21_FD_133752 | JGI IMG/M metagenome (GOLD analysis project Ga0181559, IMG submission 133752) | Coastal salt marsh microbial communities from the Groves Creek Marsh, Skidaway Island, Georgia - 011508AT metaG (megahit assembly) | ecosystem: Environmental > Aquatic > Marine > Intertidal... | reverse complement strand
CTAACGCAGTTCCTAACGCTGTTTCCACAGCGGACCGAGCCGCAGCGCTGCACAAGCTCTATCTTCGGTCAGCATTTCATGGACAAGGAATCGGTTCAATGCTTTTGAGTCACGTGGAAAGCTTGTGCGAGAACCAGGGCTGCTCGACCCTGGCGCTCAATGTCAACAAGCACAACACCCGTGCGATTAAAGCTTATCGCCGGAATGGTTTCATCATTTCACGATCAACTTTTAACCACATTGGGCTTGGCTTCTACATGGACGACTTTTATATGACCAAAGCCCTCCCCCGCCGCTTAGCTACCTAAGTCTAGCCACGCCTTCACTAGGGTAGAACAACCTCAATCAGTTGCGGGCCGAAGGTCCGCATGGCCGCACCATACACTGCATTGAAATCGTCAATAGTCGTGACTCGAGAAGCCTTCACACCCATACCTTGAGATAGCTGAACAAAATCCAGGTCAGGGTTACCAATATCCAGCATATCCAGTGTCTTCTTTGTCATCGACTGAGCTCCGACCCGGGCCAGCTCAATCTGTAATATCTGATATTTTCGATTTGCGAGGATAATGACACAAATATCCAGATTCTCTCGCGCCATGGTCCATAACGACTGAATTGTATACATGGCACCGCCGTCTCCCTGGACACAGACCACTTTTCGGTCGGGGCAAGCGACGGCAGCGCCAATCGCGGTGGGCAAACCAAATCCTATCGAGCCGCCTGTTAGCGTTAACCAATCGTGTGGTTCTGACTGAGCTGAGCTGGGATAACAGCCGCCACCAGCGGTCGCGCCTTCATCCACAACAATGGCGTGGGTCGGCAAGTAATGTGCAAAACTCATGGCCACCGTTCGTGGGGTTAACTCATCCACACCCTTCGGCGACTTGTTCAGCTTATTTTTGATCGGCTGAAACCCATCGGCACCCACTGCAGCCACTAATCGTTCAAGAGCATCCTCCGCGTTTTGGTCAACCCCTGCCAGCGTGTGGAGGACGCTATCAGGGGCATAAAACTCGCTGGCTTTACCTGGATAAGCAAAGAAGGCTACTGGGGCCTTGGTGCCCACCATAATCAACTGCTCAACGTCTTTGATCTGTTCAACGCCCTGTTCTGCGAAATAAGCCAGACGCTCTATCTGGCAGCGACCCTCACCTCGTGGCATACGGGTAAAAAAGGTATCACAGAACACTCGAGCGCCGGTTGCCTGAGAAATCTTGTTGACCAGCTCCAGACTGTACTCGGTCAAAGCCATGTTCCCCAACAAAAGCATGCTGGATTTACCATTTTTTAACAGCTCTACCGATCGATCTATAGCGGCTTCATCAACAACGCCTGGCGCGGGCGCTGTTTGCCGAGCTAGAGGCTCGACTGAGTCGTTCCAGGCGCAATCTGCTGGCACAATCAGCGTCGAAATTCTGCCCGCCCCTGTCGTCGCCTCGACAACGGCATCGACTGCGTCCTTTGGCAAATCTGCCGCAGTCTCAGTCGTTCGAACCCAATGAGAAATCGGTTGGGCCAGTCCAATGATATCCGACGTCAGCGGTGCATCGTATTTCTTATGATAGGTCGCATGATCGCCGATCAAGTTCACTACTGGAGAGTTAGCTTTCTTAGCATTGTGTAAATTCGCCGAGCCATTCGACAATCCGGGACCTAGGTGCAACAAGGTACAGGCGGGTTTGCCTGCCATCCGCCCATAACCATCTGCAGCACCGGTGCAAATACCCTCGAACAGACCGAGGATTGAGCGCATGCCGTCAGTCTTGCCGATGGCAGCCACCATGTGCATTTCCGAGGTCCCAGGATTGGTAAAACAGACCTCAACACCGTTGTTAATCAAAGTCGCTACTAAACTCTCGGCTCCGTTCATGCCTTTGTCTCCTCCCCAATTGAACGCCGAGTATAACTCAACAGTACCGAATGTCTGCTAGCCCAGACGGGAATGTATTCTATGAAAGCTAAAAAAGAAGTCTCGACGACTCGCTGTCAATCATCTGTTTGCGCATCATCCCACTGACCTTCTCATCCAATCCGAACTTGGCCGGCGCCCCTCGACTGAAGTCTGGCGTCAAGGACCCGGTTACATGCACAATAGAGTGCATCAATTATCGGTGACCTATCCTATGTACGACATTCTGATTATTGGCGCCGGCAGCAGTGGTTCAGCCATTGCCGCCAGAGCGTCTGAAAATCCAAATCTGAACATCCTGTTGGTCGAAGCTGGCCCTGACTACAGCGATATCAGTAGTACACCCAGGGATATCATCAATAGTCACAATAACTCCTATTCAGCCCACGACTGGGGTCTCAAGTACAATCCGACCGCTTCTCGCACTTCGCCCTTTCCTCGAGGTCGAGTAACCGGAGGTTCGAGCTCGGTTAATACCACGATAGCGTTGAGAGGGATCCCCGAGGACTACGACGAGTGGGCTGACCTTGGCAACAGCGAATGGACCTGGAATAAGGTGTTGCCTGCATTTAATCGGCTTGAGCGGGATCTCGACTACGGGGATGCGGCATACCATGGCGATGCTGGGCCTATCTCCATTCGACGTTATCCGCACGACGAATTGTTGCCCCAGCATCAGGCTTTTCTGGCGACGGCTCAACAACTTGGCTACAACGACTGTCCCGATGCTAACGATCCAGACGGGTCTGGTGCTGGGCCCCAACCGATGAACAAGATCGGTCGACTGCGAGTATCCAGCGCCTTGACCTATCTTGCGCCAGCCAGGCTAAGACCAAATTTGACGATTCGCGCCAAGACTCACGTTCGTCGCCTGCTGATCAAGAATAAAACCTGTGTAGGGGTTGAGGTTGAAAATGCCGCAGGTGAGACCGAGAAGTTGTTTGCTAAAACGATTGTCCTTAGCGCTGGCGCCATCATGTCGCCAGCAATATTGATGCGTTCCGGTCTCGGTTCATCTGCACAACTCAACCAACTGGGTATTCCGGTCATCGCAAATATTCCCGCGATCGGCCAGAATTTGAGTGATCATCCGGCCCTATCTATCGTCGCCAATGTTAAGCCGGGCATCCGCATTGATCGTGATGACCCGATCATTCAAACCATTTTGCGTTACACCTGTGCAGGTTCAAACAAACGCAATGACCTTCAGATCGAACAATTAAGTTTTGCCGGTGGTCGCCAGGATCCGCCGCGATTCGCGATTGCTGGCGTCGTCGAATACCAATATGGCCGAGGTGAGGTGCGTCTGGCATCGGCGGATCCACAGGTCCATCCCATTATCGATAATCATTTTTGCGAGGACAGCCGTGACGCTGACCGACTGGTCACCTGCCTGCAGGATATTTTGAGATTCACCAAGACGGGTCCGCTGGCTGACATGATAGAGGCAGTCGTATTTCCCGATCCGGCTCGAGGCTCTGACGCAGAAGGTCTCAACACCCTGGTTCGAAAATTTTCCGCCAGCGGCTACCATCCCTGCGGCACAGTGAAAATGGGGCCCAAGGCAGATCCCGGCGCGATCGTCGACCAATTTGGCCGTTGTCATAGCATTGACAATCTCGTTGTCGCCGACGCCTCCATCATGCCGTTTGTGCCCAGGGCGAATACTAACCTGACCTGCATTATGATCGGTGAGAAAATTGGCGAATGGTTGCGCATATCGCCTGCTCGCTACGGCATTTAAGGATTATTGATTCATTCCGCTTGTCTTGGCGCTCGATAAGTCGACAATCGGTTCAATAGAAATTTCGACAACTCGTTCGATAATTATTTCGATAAAGGACAAGACGGCATGACAGATATCAGCATCAGAAACGTCAAGGTACTTGACGGCACAGGCGGTGAGGCATTTGCTGCAGACTTGGAAATACAGGACGGCCGAATTAAAACTGTAGGCTCTGCCGGCCGGGCAAAGCTTGAAATTGACGGCCAAGGTGCTCACATTGCACCTGGTTTTATCGACACTCACTCCCATGACGATGGCGCTTTTTTTCGCCATCCAGGCATGGCTTTCAAGCTCGCTCAGGGCGTTACAACTGTTGTCGCAGGAAACTGCGGCTTCAGCGCTATTCCGGCAGACCCAAACATTGACGCGGGACGCGCGAGTGGCGGCATATTAGCAGGCCTGGACGCCGGGTTTAGTGACTTGAACGGCTATTTCAAAGCAGTGATGGCCAAGCAACCCGGGATCAACAACATGATGTTAGTAGGTCACAATACGGTTAGGGCTATCGCGATGGGTATGGCAAAACGGGCGCCAACCCCACAAGAAATGCAGCACATGTATGGATTGGTTGAGCAGGCAATTGAGCAGGGCGCCTGCGGATTTTCCTCAGGACTTATTTACACACCCGGAAAGTGGAGCCAAACCGAAGAAATTATCGCCCTGGCGAAAGCTGCAAAAGCGACTGACGCACTTTATACCACCCATATGCGTAACGAAGGTGACAGATTATTAGAGGCTATCGACGAGAGCCTGACAATTGGTCTTGAGAGTGATGTGCATTTGCATATTTCTCATCACAAGTCTGCTGGGAAACAGAACTGGGGGAAAATTAAGGACTCTCTGGCTAAAGTCGACGAAGCACTGAGTCGAGGTCAACGTGTCACACTCGACGTCTACCCGTATACAGCAGGCAGCGGCCGAATGATTGAATACTTCAACTTGGCTAATATCAGCCGGGACTTTGCCGAAGTAATTCGGATCGCTAGCTGCCCTGCCTTCAGAGACTATGAAGGACGCATGCTGATCGATATTGCGCGGGACCAGGCTGTCGATATCACCGACCTGGTTCGCTCGATTCTTACCGCCCCAAAAGGCGATCGCACCATTTGTATTCATTTTATTATTGATGAAAAAGATATCGCCACTAATCTACGTCATGCTGACATGATGGTGGGTTCTGACGGTATTCCAGACCTGAATGGCCGACCCCATCCTCGCCTGTTTGGCACCTTCCCCCGCGTGTTAGGTAAATATGTGAGAGAAGATGCTATCTTGACTCTACCTGAGGCAGTACGTCGAATGACCTCTTTAGCCGCACAAACTTTCGGCCTGGTAGAACGGGGAAAGATTGAAACGGGGTATTGGGCTGACCTGGTGCTGTTTGATCCTGACATCGTGATCGATAAAGCGACCTACGATGACCCTAAGCAAGAACCCATCGGCATCAACACGGTCATCGTTAATGGCCAGATTGCGTTCCATAAAGGTCAACATACGGGTATCGGTAGCGGCAAGATGCTTCGTTATAGGCGCGCGGCCTACGGCGAATAGCCGTTTACAGCCATCGCTGCAATCGAGACAGTGCCGCCTTTAATTGGTGCTGTGATAACATGCGATGATGAGCGAGCAACCCAGCAAATCGCCGAGAATAGGCATCGACCTCGGTGGTACCAAAATCGAAGCCATCGTCCTGACTGATACAGGTCTGATTCTTGACCGTGCACGAATCGCAACCCCCAAGAGCGACTATCAGGCGACACTGGCGAGTATCGCCGGCCTCATTGATGGACTGCAGAAAAAACACGCCCTTGATGCAACCACGCCTGTTGGCATAGGCACGCCGGGCGCCGTCTCGTTTGAAACCGGCCTGTTAAAAAATTGCAACAGCACCTGTTTGAACCACCAACCTCTGCGGGAGGACCTTGAGGCGCTTATCCAGCGTAGGGTAAGAATCGCTAATGACGCTGACTGTTTTGCATTGTCTGAAGCCAGCGATGGCGCCGGCGCGGGGGCTCACTCAGTCTTTGGGGTCATCCTCGGAACCGGCGTCGGCGGTGGCCTGGTCTACGACGGACGACTGCTGCAAGGCATCAATGCCATCAGCGGCGAGTGGGGCCATAACCCTTTGCCGTTGTCGGCTTATCAGCCGATGCCAGAGAACGATCTGCCCGTCATTGATCAACAACGAGCCTGTTATTGCGGCCGTTCTGACTGTGTCGAAACTTGGCTCTCGGGACCTGCCTTTGAACGTAGTTATCTCGCGCTTACAGGGACTCAGCTTGGCTCCATCGATATCGCTGGTCTCATTACGCGGGGTGACCCACCGGCTACTGCACTGTTCCACCAGTATTGCAATCTCCTGGCGCTGGGCTTATCGACAATCATTAATATTCTCGACCCTGCGGTCATTGTCTTAGGTGGCGGCATGTCAAATATTCAGGCGCTTTATGACGTGGTACCAGGCTACCTGCCGCGCTATGTGTTTTCGGATCATATCAATACCCGTCTTTTGCAAGCTCGGCACGGCGACTCGAGTGGCGTACGAGGCGCTGCCTGGCTCTGGCCGAGTCAATAAAAATCATGCCATTAGCTTTACTTCTCTCTCGCCCGTTACACCTTTTGGAGTCACCATCATCCCAGCATCACGCATAGTAGAAATCAATCGACAGCCCATTGAACTGTTCAAAATTCTCAAGTTTGAGGGCCTGGTGGGGACCGGTGGAGAGGCCAAACTGGTCATTAGCGACGGCCAGGTTCGGCTGAATGGTAAGGTTGAAACTCAAAAGAGTAAGAAAATACTCTCCGGTGACGTCATCGAATTTCAAGAGGAGACCCTCAATATCCTTCTGAAGGCATCAGATTCTCAGGTCGATGCGCAGTGACTATCCCTGACAGATACTGTATTCCAATCGCAATGTAGCAAAACGGGAGCGAAACATTCCATGAAAGCAGCTGTCTGCCATGCATTTAGTCAGCCTCTGGTCATCGAGGATATTAGATTGGCTAATCCAGGACCGGACGAGGTGGAGGTCGAGGTCAAAGCTTGTGCCATTTGCCACTCTGACATTACTTTTGCCGAGGGACATTGGGGCGGCGAGTTGCCTGCCGTCTTTGGCCATGAAGCAGCGGGCATTGTTTCTCGCATAGGCACAGGCGTCGAGCACCTTAAACCAGGCGATCATGTGGTGGTCACCTTGATTCGGTATTGCGGCGACTGTCACTATTGTAACCAAGGTAGCCAGGTGATGTGTGAGACACGATTTGACCTTGACGAGCAGGGTCCCATCACCGCTAAAGACGGAGGACCCGTCTATCAATCTATGCGTACCGGCGCTTTTGCAGAACGAATTCTGGTACACCATAGCCAGATGGTGAAGATACCCAAGTCACTGCCATTCGCTAGCGCGTCACTTCTGGCCTGCGGTGTCATCACGGGATTTGGTGCTGTGGTCAACACCGCAAAGGTCAAGCCAGGACAAAATGTCATTATCGTCGGTTGCGGCGGAGTAGGATTAAATGCCATTCAGGGTGCAGCCCATGCTGGCGCCGCCATGATCATTGCCATCGATCTGTCAGAGAACAAACTTAGTGACGCGCGAGACTTCGGCGCAACTCACGGGATCAATTCAACCAGGGAAGATGCCGTGAAACAGGTGAGCACTCTCACCGCTGGGCGTGGAGCTGACTTCGTCTTTGTCACGGTGGGTGCGCCCGCTGCATTCAACGAGGCTTTTAGCTACATCACCAAAAATGGTACGGTCGTCGTCGTCGGCATGCCACCTACCGGCGTCATGGCAGCCTATGACCCAGGTACTCTCGCCGCCTGGAACCAAAGGGTTATCGGCTCAAAAATGGGCGAGGCGGTGATCTCCCACGACATTCCGCGACTCGTTCAGGCCTACCAACAGGGTGAACTACTGCTGGACGAACTGATCTCCAACACCTATCCGCTAACAGAAATTAATAAAGCGATTGCTGAGGTCAAGTCAGGCATGGTCAAGCGCAACGTCATCGTCTTTGACTGAGCTCTTTTAGGTCAAGGTTCTACCGGAGAGTGGCATGGTTATTCAAGATATCAAGACATGGGTCGTCGGCAACCCGCCACCACAAACTGGGGGGCGTTACTTCATTTTCGTCAAGCTCGTGACCGATGGGGGCGTCACTGGCTTTGGTGAGGCCTACAATGCTACCTTCGATCCTCATCTGACGGCCAAATTGATCGAAGATGTCGCTTTCCGCTATCTTCTTGGACGAGATCCACACAATATCGAGACGTTTTTTCGCAACGCCTACTCGTCCGGCTTTTCGCAACGACCTGACATTACCATGATGGGTTGTGTCTCTGCGCTCGAGATGGCTTGTTGGGATATTATCGGCAAGGAAGCTGGCCAGCCGGTTTATAATCTACTGGGCGGCAGAGTACACGAGACGCTGCGCACCTATACCTATCTTTATCCACAGTCAGGCAGCGTGTACCCTGACGAAGCAGAAGGTGCAGACTCTCGCAACGTTTACAACGATCCGACCATGGCCGCCGAAGCAGCCGTTGCCTGTGTCGACCAGGGCTTTACTGCCATCAAGTTCGATCCTGCGGGTCCCTATACAATTTATGATGGTCATATGCCACGCCTGCAAGATCTTGAGAGATCCACAGCCATGTGCAGAGCAGTACGTGAAGCGATTGGCAATCGCGCTGACATCCTATTCGGCACTCATGGGCAATTTACAGCGGCTGGTGCTCGGCGCATGGCACGGGCTATTGAGGCTTTTGATCCTTTGTGGTTTGAGGAGCCCGTTCCACCAGACATGCCAGAAGTAATGGCGCAGGTTGCCAACTTCACCTCGATTCCGATTGCTACCGGAGAACGTCTGACCACTCGTGCTGAGTTCGCACGGGTCATCGAGCTTCGTGCTGCAGCGATTTTACAGCCGAATACAGGCCGCTCGGGGGGCATACTAGAAACCAAGAAAATCGCCGCGCATGCTGAATCCTATCAGATTCAAATCGCCCCGCATTGCTACTGTGGCCCACTTGTTGGAGCAGCTAATATCCAGGTTGCAGCCACCTTACCCAACTTCCTTATCCTTGAGTCGATCAAGACCTGGGACGGTTTTCATGCCGAACTACTAACCCAAAAAATCGACTGGCAGGAAGGCCATGTCATCGTATCTACCGAACCGGGTCTGGGCGTAGAACTCAATGAAGTCATTTGTGACGCTAACCCCTGGTGCGGTAGCCAGTTACACCTGGAATCGACGAAAGCAGTATTGGTTTAGTGATTTGAGCTACAGCATGCATCTGCTGGCACGAGTGATAGGTTTGATCTGGCAGTATCCTGCGACCGGAAAAGAAAGCGATTGGCACGCTTTCTCGACAAGTTTGAGTGTATTATGCCAGACGAACCAAATGATCCAGTGGAACTTCTATAGATGACTGACAACCGCGCTGATGATGCTCAACCCACTGCCACCGGCGCCGCTGCGGTCGCCATACCGGCAGCCGCGCCTGGCCCAAGAGTCGGGTTTACTAACGGTCCGGTTGGTCGACATCTGATTCGTCTGGGGTCCTTTATGGCGATGGGTACAGTCACGATGAACATTGCCCAGCTCGCCGAGGCGATCTATCTGGGCATAGTTGGCACAGAAGCGCTCGCGGCCATGGGATTTGCCTTTCCCATCACCATCACTCTATTCGCCTTTGCCGGTGGCATCGGCTCCGGCGCTTCATCCGTCATAGCCCGAGCCATGGGTTCAGGTGATAAGGCGAGAGTGACACTACTGGTTACACACGCCCAAATTTTGGCCATTGTCGTCGGCTGTGTGTTGGGCATGCTGGCAGCCATTTTTGCCGATACTATAGTCAGCAGTCTCGGCGCAGAAGGGCTAGTGCTTCAGATGACGACCGATTATCTTCGAGTCTACATGCTGGGAGTGCCCTTCTTCGTGCTGTCCATGGTCGGTTCAACCTTGTTGCGCGCAACAGGCAGCGCCGCAAGCCCGGGCATCATCATGACTACAGGTTCCTTGGTCCAAATATTACTCGGACCAGTGCTGATCTTTGGCTGGTTTGGCATACCCGAAATGGGTATCGCCGGTGCAGCCTGGGCTTATGTGATTTCAAGGGTCTGGAGCATCGCCCTTTACAGCATACTGTTATATCGATCAAGGATGATGCGACTATCCCTGCAAGGCATATTCGGCTCATGGGCTGCGATCCTGCATGTGGGCGGTCCAGCGACCATGAGCGGACTGGTCATGCCTGCTTCGATGCTGATCATCACTCGTCTGCTTGCCGGGCACGGTCATGAGGTGGTTGCTGGCTATAATGTAGCAACTCGCGTTGAAACGATGGCACATATGATACTTTGGTCGGCGTCCTCCTCTGTTGAGCCGTTTATTGGCCAGAACTGGGGCGCCGGTCACTTTGACCGCGTCAAACGCGCCCTGCTGCTGACTAACTGGTTTAGCTTGGGCTGGGGTCTTGTCACCTTCGTAACGATGATGCTAATCGGCGACCTGGTCGTTACCCAGATTGACGACAATCCCATTGTCCATGAGGTTGCCGCGGCATTTTTCCTCATTATTCCCTTGAGCATCGGTTTTATGGGCATCATGCAAATCGCGAGCTCGAGCTTTAATGCGCGGGGCCTGCCGATGCCAGCCCTGACAATCTCGATTGTGCGAACTGTGATCGTCTACATCCCTTTGGCAATCGTCGCAAATGCCTACTGGGGTTACGTCGGTATCTTCCTCGCGACGGCCTTCACTAACGTTCTGGTAGGCACTGGCGCCTGGTATTGGAATCAACAGTCCGTATTAAAGGCCTCAATTGTTCGTGGTCGCGTTTAGGAGTAGGGAACCTTGAGTAACGAGTGCGGAGAGCGAGACAACCGAGAGTCACCCGACATTGAATCTAGGGCATCGAGTCTGGAGGACTTACCCTATGTGATATTCTTGAGGGAAAGCATCGTCGCTCGTGGAACGCTGCTTGAAATCATACCCAGCGCCAAACACGCCTTTGACAACGATCCTTCAACACCCCTGGTCATATTCAATAATCAGACAGGTCGATTCATCGACCTGGATCTCAACGGCAGCGAATCAGAAGTCACTCAGCGTTACCGGCCTCAAACCTCTTTCGATGCTCGACGCCAAGCTCCCGGCGCCACCAAGTCAAGTGCCCTAGGCAAAGAAGTCACTCTGCTACCTCGACACTGGGACTGGCTGAGTGAACAACCCGGTGGCGCATCGGTCGCCTTACGTAAGCTTGTTGATCAGGCTCGCAAGGCGAGTGTAGAGGTTGATCAGACGCGCCGAGCCAGAGAAGCCAGCCATCGATTTATGACTGCTATGGCGGGCGACAAGCCAGGCTTTGAAGAGGCAGACCGCGCCCTGTTTGCTGGCGACCTGCAACGTTTCAAATTAGAGATCGCGCGGTGGCCGGACGACATCAGACGCCACCTGGAGCAAATCTCCGCCGCCGGGTTCTCCTCAACCAGCGGCCAGACAGCTCCTCTTTCCAATGACTCGGATTGATAAGTCTTCATCGGCTAGTATAGAGATACCGCCCGGGCTGCTGGCTTTTTTACCGGCAAACCTTCACACCTTCAAACCTTCGAACCTTAAAACTTCACACTAAGCAATAATCGATCAAGATAATCAGCAACCGCCTGATTGAATGCAGCCAGAGTCGGCGCTTAACGGCAATCAGTCAGATGCTGCGGCTTGCAGTCGTTCCAGCCTTTGCATCTCTTCCATTTTGACAGCGTCTATTTCGGCAAGGACTGCATCGACATTCGCCAGCTCTGTACTTTCCTCGAATTCGCCGGTCAGCTTGGTGTTTGGTTGCAGCGTACCCGCTTCATATAAAGCCCACATTTCCTTCGCGTATCGAGTTTCGAGCAGCTCCGGCGCAAATAGCCCATAGTAGCCCGTCATATTATTGACATCTCGTGCATGCATCGCCTCAGCGTGATTATTACCCGCTGCGTCGACGACTTGAGGAAGGTCAATAATCACTGGCCCTTCCGAATTGACCAGAACATTAAATTCAGACAAGTCGCCGTGCACCATCCCGGCACACAACATGCGCACAACATGCTGCATCATCACCTGATGATCTCGAAGGGCTTCCTCGCGAGTGAGCGCGACTTCGCTCAGTCGCGGCGCGACGTTACCCTCCGCATCAACAATCAGCTCCATCAGCAACACGCCATCAACACAACTATAGGGGACAGGCACACGCACGCCGACACTGGCGAGTCGCTTCAGGGCATCCACCTCGGTAGTTTGCCAGATTTCTTCCTGTTGCTGTCGACCAAACTTCGAACCTTTTTCCATCGCTCGAGCGCGGCGAGTATTTCGCACTTTACGGCCTTCCTGATAGGTAACCGCCTGTTTGAACCCGCGTTTAATGGCTTCCTTGTAGACCTTTGCGCAACGCACCTCAGAGCCACAGCGAACGATAAAAACATCGGCTTCTTTACCGCTCATGAGTCGGCCTAGGACCTCATCGATCAAGCCGTCCTCCAGCAATGGCTGGAGTCGTTTCGGAATTTTCATGCAACCTCATATCGTCTGGTTCTAGTATCGATATCACGCTCAAGCTGGTCGCTAAAAAGCGATGACAGCTTGACGATTCACATTTAGCGAGATGATTATCCCACAACGAGAAGCATCCTGCGTCATTCATCATGAATCAGACCATTAGTCTACGAAACGGCGAAATAATTTCAATTTTAAGTCGATATCAGGAAAAACTGAGGGCTCGAAATAGCCTGAAGCCGGCCAACGCTGGCTTCAAGCTATTTCGTTTTGCTTAAGTGATCTAGTACCTCAGCCACTTTTGATCAGCTCAGCTTGAGCAACAGGGCTGGGTTAACTGGCTTGTTCAACAGTCTTGTTCAACCGTCTGTTCAACCGTCTGTTCAACTGTCTTGATCAAATAGGCTTGATCAGAAGTTAAGCAACTGCGCATAGCGGTTACGATGAAAGGACTGATTCCCGTAAGCTGCCTCGACTGCGCGAGCACGCTTGAGATAGAAGCCTGCATCAAAGTCATCCGTCATGCCGATACCACCATGAATCTGGATCAACTCGTTAGACATGTGGTACAGAAAAGCCCCAGCCTTAAATTTCGACAGAGAGCACAACTGCGCTTGGTTGACGGCGTTTGCATCGATACTCTGTAATGCGGCCTCCACACAGGATCGAGCCAGCTCCATCTCTGAAAAGAGCATCGCTGCTCTATGACCCAGCGCCTGAAAGGATCCGATAACCTGACCGAACTGAACACGGGTTTTCAGATAATCCAGATTCATGGCGAATGCCTGCGACGCCGTACCCAGCATTTCGGCCGCCAGACCTGCTCTTGCTCGATCTAGAATCTCTGTGAGCAAATCTCCACCTCTGTCTACTTCACCGAGAACCGCGCTCTGACTCACTGCTACGCCATCGAAATCTATATTCGCGTAACCGCGGCTATCGGCGGTCTTGAGTGTCTGACGGCGAATACCGGCAGCACCGGCGGACAGTAGAAAGAGTGTAATACCTTCGCTATCGCCGGCAGATCCGCTCGTTCGAGCAGCGACGACCAACGCCGAGGCTGCGCCCCCCTCGAGCACCATAGTCTTGCGACCGGTAAGACTAAAACCTTCAGCCGTTTTTGTGGCTTTCAGAGAGATTTCCGTCGGTGCATGCCTAGAGCCCTCATCAACGGCCAGGGTCAAAATTTCGCTACCATCGACAATTTTTGGTAACCATGCCTGCTTTTGTGCCTCGGTCCCACCCAACAGTAATGCCGATGCGCCCACCAGAGCCGATGCCAACAAGGGGGAAGCTGTCAGCTGTTTACCGGTTTCCTCCAGTACAATTCCAAACGTTAGGTAGCCCAGTTCAGACCCACCATACTGCTCCGGTACGATAATACCGGTCCAACCCATCTCGACCATGGCCTGCCATGTATCGGCATGGAATCCCTGCCTGTCGCCGCTGTCGCGAAGCGCACGAAACTTGGCGACTGGCGCCTGTTCCTTGACCCAGGATTGCGCCTGGTCTTTTATCATTGTTTGTTCTTCGGTAAGTGCTGCCATCCTGATGACTTCCTTAATGTTGTGAGGATCAACCCTTCTGGGTATTTTCCGGAAGACCTAAAATATTTTTCGAGATAATGTTGTTCTGGACCTCAAAGGAGCCGCCATAGATCGACATGGCTTTGCCCGAGAGCCAACTACGAACCGTGGCAAGCTCTGCATCATTGAAGCCATCACCCTCCCAGCCAAGACCATTGTGCCCCATTAATTCCAGCGTCAGCTCTGATTGGGTCTGAGCTATGTGTGTGGCAGAATTTTTCAGTATGGATGCCGAAGCACTGACCTCAACATTGCCCCTGGCCTCTGCTGCAATTCGACTCATGGTCAGGCTATGCGCTTGCGCGTCCATTAAGTGATTTGCGAGTCGGATGCGCAGATCCGCATCATTCAGACGACCATCCGCATTCGCACCGACATAGCGTTTCGCCATATCCTGAAGCGCCTCGGCTTTGCCGCCACCGGTACCCCGTGCGCCGGTTTGACTCGCTCTCTCATGCTGCAGCAAGCGTTTACCAACACTCCAACCATCATTTAACTTACCCAGCATATCGGTCTTTTCGGCCCGCGCATCCGTGAAGAAGGTCTCACAGAAGGGTGAGGCGCCAGCAATCAGTTTGATCGGTCGTGTTTCGATACCAGGTTGATCCATCTTCAGCATCAGGAAACTGATGCCGTCGCGCTTTTTTGCTTTGCTATCGGTGCGCACTAGGGCACCACACCACTGAGAGATATCTGCGCCTGAGGTCCAGACCTTCTGCCCATTGACGACCCAGCAATCGCCCTGATCTTCCGCTTTGGTGGCGAGCGAGGCCAAGTCAGAGCCCGCATTCGGCTCGGAGTAACCCAAACACCAACGAATTTCACCTCGACACATGGGCGGCAGGTGGCGCATTTTTTGGTCCTCTGTACCATATTCCAGGATCGTCGGACCCACCATCGTAACGCCCATACCGGCCAGCGCGATAATTGGATTGAAAGCGCCAATTCTGCTCATTTCTTCATGCAGTATCTTGGTCTGAATATGATCAAGGCCGCCACCACCGTATTGGCTAGGCCAAGTCGGTGTACCCCAGCCTTTGGCACCAATTCGTTGCTGCCATAACGTTGCATCCTCCTGTAATGGCCCCTTATAGTCGCCATAGCCAAATATTTCAGCGCCTTTTCCGCTTAAGGTCGGCGGAAAATTTTCTTCCAACCAGGTTCGCGTCGATTCGCGAAATGCCTCTTGGTCTTCCCTTAGTCCAACCATATCTACTACTCCAGTTTTTAAATTATTGTGGCGCAGGCTTGTCAAGCGAGCGCCCTCCTGTCATTCGCGGAGGTCTTGAAAGATTATGCGCCGGGGTCATTCTGCGGGAGAAATCCAGTATCTCCACAATTTTATGCTCAACAACTCTGTGCTTTGCGGGCCAGGCTCGAACTGTACCTCAGACGCTACCATGACAGCAAACTCCTCTTCACTCCGTCACTTGACGAACGATAGCTTCGGCCTTGTCAAGACTGCTAGAACGTCTGTTTAGCGTCAAAGTTGAGGGGGTTAATGAGGGCGCTATTAAGAATCTGCCATGCCTGAACCTACCCGCGTCGACAGATTCCTGCAAAAGACGGCTTGAGTCTAACGGACTTCTGGGTGAGTATTATCGACGGATTAGCAACATGAAACCGCAACGCCCGGTGATTCCGTGATGCCTTGCAACCACTCAACCTCGAAAAAAAGAGAGAACCATGGAAATTAAAGATCACAGTGCAATTATTGTCGGTGGTGCATCGGGCATGGCCCTTGCCACCGCTGAAATGTGGGTAGAAAAAGGCGGCAAGCTGGCCATACTCGACTTACCCACATCCAATGGACTTGCGGTTGCCGAGCGCCTGGGCGCCACTTTTCACCCCTGTAATGTGATGGATTATGAGGGCACAGAGGCTGCCATCGATGCCGCAGTCGCACAGTTGGGCGCTGTTCACTTTGTGTGTAACACTGCTGGCGGCGGACTCGCAAAACGCACGGTTGCTCGCGATGGGGCCCACCCCCTGGCTGACTTTCAACGGGTCATAGATCTCAATCTCATTTCAGCTTTCAATATTTCGCGATTGACAGCAGAAAAGATGGGCGCCAATGAGCCCAACGAAGACGGCGAGCGAGGGGTCATTATCAATACCGCTTCAATCGCAGCGTTTGAAGGGCAAATTGGCCAAGTCGCCTACTCAGCCGCCAAGGGTGGTATCGCGGCGATGACGCTGACAATGGCCAGAGATCTGGGCAGTATGGGCGTTAGAGTAATGACAATCGCACCGAGCCTTTTCAGTACCGGCATCACCAAGGGCATTCCAGAAGCTGCTTCCCAAAACCTAGTTAAAGACGCCGCCTTTCCTAAACGCATGGGCCGGCCGATTGAGTATGCCAAAATGGCCATCGCCATTTACGAAAACTGCATGATGAACGGCAGTACCGTTCGTGTCGATGCAGGCGTTCGATTCGCACCCAAGTAAACTGGGTTTCCCGCGGGCTCAACAGTGAGTTGAGCCCGCGCTTCCACTAAGCCTGGCGCCACCAAGCAACACCCTTAGCGTCAATTTCCACTTTGAGCATCCTTCGCTCCAGGGCACAATGCAGGTGCGCTATGGCTTCTCCCGTTGCAGGAAAGTACGTCCAATCCGTGATCTTGCTGCGAAATAAGGCAGGAAAAACATCGACTGCCCGTTTAGGCTCTGCGCACAAATCATAGAGCTTCAGAAGCGCAACTTCATGCCAGTCGATCAGCGCGGTCAAGCGCTCATGGACGCCGGTATAAATACTTTCATGGGCCGGCAGCACCATCAGGTCTGGCGGCAAATACTCCCTGAACCGAATACAGGAATTGATCCAGTCTTTAAGCGGATTGGCTTGTGGTTCAGAAGGCTGCACGCCAACATTGGGCGTAATCTTTGGCAACAACTGGTCACCACCGATTATAATTTTGAGCTCTGGGCAGTATAAACAAACATGTTCCGGGGCGTGACCATGGCCAATCAACGCCCGCCACTCACGACCACCGATGTCCAGATATTGACCATCCTTGATTCGCCGGTAGCCTGCTGGCAAAGGCGTAATATTGGCACCAAATTGTCCAAATCGACTACGATATCGGTCCAAACGAGCATCGTCGAACCCAGCCTGGCGGTAAAACTTGATGGCATCATCTGGGACATCGGCCGGACCATCTGCAGCCATCACCTTGCACATATAAAAATCACTTCGACTCATCCAGAGCTCGCAACTCCACTGTCGACATAACCAGCCCGCATTACCGGTATGATCCGCATGAAGGTGCGTCGCAATGACTCGAATAACGGGTAGCCCGCCAAGATGTTGTTTAAAGATGGCTTGCCAGTCTCGCTGAACCTCCGACGAGTTCAATCCGGTATCTACAATTGTCCAACCATCATGATCTTTCAGCAGCCAAACATTGATATGATTGAGCCGTCCACCCATTGGCAAACGGGCCCAGTAACAGCCTTCAGCGACTTTTGTCACTTCTCCGCTACCCGGCGCCTGGTCTTCAAAATAATAGGTTAAGGGGTCATAGCCCCGGCGAGACATGTTATCAACCAAGTCAATCGTCCTTTCGTTATCAAACGCCGAAATTTGCACTAAGCGGCCAGCAATCACAACCGAATTTGGCCAATTGGATGGTCTGACGGTGGCATCAAAGGATTAAGCTGCAGCAAACTACCCATCCGCACTATCCATCCGCACTACCCATCCGCACTACCCATCCGCACTACCAATCTATAAAGGCATCAATAGCCTCTGACTCCACGAGACTGCGGCAATAGCCAGGAATAGTCTGTCAACGCTAAACCCGGCCTAGGCGTTCGCCTGTGGACGACTGGCCGCGAGGAACTGCAGGATCCAGCTGGCAATCAGTACTTGATCTGTAGCTGAGTTTAGAGACGCGATCCCTGTTGCAAATTTTTCAGCACCCAGAATTTCCTGCCGCATTTCCATTAACCCTCGAGAATACTCCTTCAGGAATTCCGGATGCCCCTGAAGCGCCAGCATGTGGTCGCCGATCCTGAACATGGCATTTGGACAATGATCACTGCTCGCCAGCAAGGTTGCCCTCGGGGGTAGCTCAATCACCTGGTCCTTGTGGGAGTAGAGCAAAGAAAAGTGTCTCACGGCGGGTAACATAAAACTTGCGTCGGAAAGTATCTTTGCCTCATGTACGCCAACCCGCCAGCCCACTTCAGCTGGCTCGGTTTTACCGCCCAGGGCGGCTGCCAATAGCTGATGACCGAAGCAGATACCTACCGTAGGTATTCGGGTCTGATCCAGCGCTATGACAAAATCACGCAAGCGAAGAATCCAAGGTTCATCATCATAGACACTTCTTTTACTCCCAGTGATGATGTAGCCATCACAGTCATTGATATCCTCTGGATACTGGCCTTGCTCCACATCGAAGGTGATAAATTCAAGATGATCATTGTTTTCTGACTGAGATGCCGCCTTCAGCACACGCGCCACCATGTCGGGATATTCGCCAAAAACGTCTTGAAACTGCTCGAGCACAGTGTCTGCTTTTAAAATTCCTATCTTCAATACTTACTCCGCTCGATAAGCCTTGGTTAGATGATTTCGAAGTAACGTTGCAGTTGCCAGTCGGTCACCTGTTTTTCATACTGCCTTACTTCCCAGTCACGACTAGCGACATAGTGCTCAACGAACGGTTCACCAAACAGCTGTTTTGCGGCATCAGATTGTGCCAAAGCACGATTAGCATCGCGCAAATTGGTCGGTAGCTGCGAATCCAAGGGTAAATGATCCTGAATGGCATAGGCATCCCCCACCACAGGATCGGCTAAAATCAACCTCTCTTCGATACCCAGCAAGCCAGCACCCAGGATCGCCGCAGCAACAAGATAAGGATTCGCGTCAGCCGATCCGACTCTGAATTCAACCCTTTGGCTTTTCGCTGACCCAGGAATCACTCGTAATGCAGTGGTACGATTTTCCACACCCCAGGTTGCAGCTGTTGGCGCCCAAGCACCCTTAACTAGACGCGCATAGCTGTTAATCGTCGGCGAAGTGACTGCTAATAGCTGCCGCATATACTTTTGTTGACCCGCTACGTAGGACTTCTGCAACTGACTCATCGAATAGGCTGAGCTTGAATCGTGGAAAGCGCTTTCACCGCTACTCAGAAATTGCAGCGATTGATGACAATGTCCGCTCTGACCCGGATAGTCCATGGACCACTTAGCCATGAAAGTGGCCAAAAGCCCTTTGCGTTGAAAGAAGGCCTTAACGAGCGTCTTGAACAATACGGCTTTGTCAGCTGCAGCAAGAGCATCATCGACGGTAATCGCACCCTCCCATACTCCAGGACCTGTTTCGCAGTGCAGGCACTCAAGAGCGAAGTCGTGATCCAGACAAAAGTCCATCAACTCGTTAAACAGGTCGGCGTGTGTATTAGTTCTCAGTAACGAGTAACCGAAATTTCCAGGCGACAGTGGCACTAGATTCCGATAGTTCTTTTCACGTATTGAATGAGGCGTTTCGTCAAACACAAAGAACTCATATTCAAATGCCAGTTTTGCTCCGAAGCCTGCTTGATTCGCTCTATTCAGCACGCTCTTGAGGCGACTACGCGGACAAATAGGATGTAACTGCTGCTGGTCCTGGGTGACAAAATCACCAAGAAAGAGTGGTATATTACCCTCATCCTTCAGCCTTCTTTCGGTCGTTAAATCTAATCGAACCAAGGCATCAGGGTAGGCGGTATGCCAGCCCGTAAAAGTTGCATTGTCATACAGCTGATCCGCGACGTCCCAGCCTAAAACGCAGTCGCAAAATCCGGAAGTACCAGCGGCGATCGAGATAAATTTTTCCAGGCTGATGTACTTGCCGCGCAAGACCCCATCGATATCACAAACTGCAAACTTTATACGTTTGATACCCTCGGTCTGATACTGGGCGATAAGATCAGATATCTTCTTCATTAACTGACGTGCCTCGCTTGTGGAACTCGAATGTGCTGAACCAGGTCCTGAACTTCCTGAGGTGGCGGTGGAGTTAACCGCATGACGACCAGGGCCACAATGAAGTTTAGAATCATGCCCAGACTGCCAATGCCCTCGGGAGATATGCCAAACCACCAGTGGACTGCATTGTTACTTTCCGGGCTGACAAATTTGAAGTAGACAATATAGCTGAAGGTAAATATCAAACCTGTGAGCATGCCACTGATCGCAGCTTCCTTGTTCATTCTCGTTGAAAAAATGCCCAGAAGAATTACCGGGAAAAAACTGGCCGCAGCCAGACCAAAGGCGAAGGCCACCACTTCAGCGACAAACCCCGGCGGATAGATACCAAACAGTCCGGCAATGGCAATGGCAACGGCCGCTGCCAGTCGCGCGTAACGCAACTCCTGACGCTCGGTGATCGCAGGTCGAAAGGTCTTTTTCAACAGGTCGTGGGCTATGGCTGTGGAGATCACTAACAATAAGCCTGCCGCCGTCGACAAAGCCGCCGCCAGCCCTCCTGCTGCGACCAAGGCAACGACCCAGTTGGGTAATTGGCTTATCTCAGGATGGGCTAAGACAATTATGTCGCGGTCGATATAGAGTTCGTTGTCGCTCGAGGTCCATTGGTTTGTAAGTAGACGCTCACCGCTCGCCCCTCGTCCAATATCATACACTGGACTCTTTTCCACGGCAGCGCCGCCGCGGTACTGAATTTCTCCGTCTTGGTTCTTGTCTACCCAGGCAATTAACCCGCTATTTTCCCACTTGCTAAACCATTCCGGGGCGTCGGCGTACTGCAAGCCATCCATCGCATTGATAATATTTATTCGAGCAAATGCGGCGACAGCGGGGGCCGTGGTATACAGCAAAGCAATCAGTACCAAGGCATATCCAGCCGATATTCTTGCATCCCTGACTCGAGGTACCGTGAAAAAACGCACAATAACGTGGGGTAAGCCTGCCGTACCTGCCATCAACGCGGCGGTAATAAAGAACATATCAATAGTTGACTTGTTACCGGCGGTGAATGCCGTCATGCCCAGTTCCTGCGTCAAACCATCGAGCTTATCCAGCAGATAAACTGGTTCGGAGGCGAGTGTGCTGCCAAGACCCAACATGGGCAAGGGATTGTTAGTCAGGGTCAGAGATATAAAAATCGCAGGCACCAGATAGGCGAAGATTAAGACACAATACTGAGCAACCTGGGTGTAGGTGATACCCTTCATGCCACCTAATACCGCGTAGAAAAATACAATGGCCATACCTATGACGACACCTGTGTTGATATCGACCTCTAAAAAGCGCGAAAAGACTACGCCCACACCGCGCATCTGCCCTGCAACATAGGTAAAGGAGATAAAGATCACGCAGACTACCGCTACCAGTCGTGCGGTCTGAGAATAATAGCGATCGCCGACAAAGTCTGGCACCGTAAACTTGTTAAATTTACGTAAGTAAGGAGCAAGTAACAAAGCCAGCAAGACATAACCCCCAGTCCAGCCCATCAAGTAGCGAGCACCGTCCGCACCCTCAAACGCAATAATGCCAGCCATCGACAGATAAGAGGCCGCGGACATCCAGTCTGCGGCGGTGGCGGCACCGTTCGCCAAAGGGTGAACGTGTCCCCCGGCAACATAGAACTCTCGCGTGGATGACGATCTACTCCAGATCGCGATACCGATATACAGCGCAAAAGAGAGTCCAACGAACAGATAGGTCAGTACTTGCGCACTCATGGCTTACTCCTGCTCGTCCACGCCGTACATTTTGTCCAACCGGTTCATCCGCCAGGCGTAGAAAAAGATCAGAGCAACAAAAACAAAAATGGATCCCTGCTGAGAAAACCAGAACCCTAATTTGAAGCCAAAAAAAGCGTACTGATTAAGCGCATCAACCCATAGGATGCCGCAGCCAAAGGACACGAGGAACCAAATGAGCAGCAGACTCAACATCAGCCGAATATTAGCGCGCCAATAGCCGTTATTATTACTCTCAGGCTGCTTGACGAAGTCTTTATCACTGTTCTTGTCGCTACTCTTGTGAACCACGTAACCCCCTGTTTTTATACCTGCGGACGCCCTTCAACCGCCGTTTTTCGCCTTATTCTACCAAACCATGTAGTTCTTCATTTTCGGCCACAATCCCTATTCACCAACCCATCATTTCAGCCATTTGAAATGATGCTGTGCAACAGAGATGTCCACATTTTCTGTGGATAACTCTGGGGATAGTTTATGACTAATCACAAAAACCTCGACGTTTTTGCAAAAAACCTGACTGTATGTTTTTTGTACACACCCATAATATTCTATTTATTCAATACCTTATAACGCTTAGATAATGCAGAAGTTGATCTTTTAACGCCAATTGCCTGTTCTTTATATTTGGGTCAGGTTGTGAATAACTTAATGACATTGTAAGTAACTACCAACGCCACAGTCCCCCACCCACCGACGAATAGGAACCCTTGATATCAATTTCGACCCTTTGGAAGCCGGTTGTTATGTTCGTCGGGCGCAACTTCGGCATCGTTTTCAATTTCGCGTATTGAAGGTTTGGCACTCCATCTGTTCTGCTCCTGCACAGCTATTTCAACCAGGTTAGCAGGTAAGATCTTCGTGACTCGCGCACCGAGCTCGCGCATGTTTTCCGCCCTGGTCACCAGATTGCCCTTGCCGGATGTTAGCTTATTATGCGCCTTAGCATACACAGTCTGAACCGACTCTAGCTTGGCACCTATGTCTTCTAGGTCAGCAACAAAGTTCACAAACTTGTCGTAGAGGGCACCTGCTCTGCTGGCAATCTCTTGCGCATTTTTATTTTGCTGCTCGTATCGCCAGATATTCTGGATGGTACGAAGGGTTGCCAACAACGTCGAGGGGGCCACCAACACAATGTTTTTATCGAAGGCATTCGTAAATATTTCGTTATCTTGTTGAACTGCCAGGGTAAAAGCCGCCTCCACAGGCACGAACAACAACACGAAATCCAGAGTTCGAACGTTCTCCAGGTTTTGATAATCTTTTTCACTCAGCAGCTTGACGTGTTGGCGCAGAGACAGAATATGGGCTTTTAGCGCGTCTTGTTGGGCCGCGCCCGGTTCCGCGCTGCAGTAGCGCTCATAGCTCACCAGCGAGACTTTTGAGTCGATAATCACGTCCTTACCTTCAGGCAGGTGGACGACAACGTCAGGTTGAAAGCGTTGACCCTGTTCATTTTTGAGATTTACCTGAACTTCATATTCACGGCCCTTTTCCAGCCCTGACTTCTCCAGTACTCGCTCAAGAATCACCTCACCCCAAGTACCCTGAGTCTTGTTCTCACCCTTGAGCGCATTCGTCAGGTTAACGGCGTCTTGACTGATGCGAACATTCAGGGTCTGCAGATCACGCACCTCTTTGGCAAGAGAGAATCTTTCCTTGCTTTCTCGGTCGTAGGTCTCTTCTACTCTTTTCTCGAAATCTTTGATCTTCTCGCTCAGTGGTTTTAGCAAACCATCCATCTGCAGCTGATTCTGTTCCTTAAAGCTCTTCTGCTTGGCATCAAAAATATCGTTAGCCAGATTTTTAAACTCGGCGTTCAGGCTTTCCCTTGCCTGCTGGAGCAGCGTCAACTTCTCTTCATTTTGCTTCTGCTGCTCCAGCAGCGTGGTTTGGAGGTGGCTGACTTTTTCTCGATGATTGGCGTTATCGGCGCGCAATTGCTCGGCTTCACGGGCAGCCAGTTCAAGGCGCGTCTCCACGCCAAGGAGTTGCTGCTGACACTGCTCAACCTGAGACCTCAGGCCTGCCTCAGCTATCAGAGCACGTTCCAGTGCTGCTGATCGGTCACTGACCTGCTGTTGCTCTCGCAGCAGCCGCTGCATCAGATCTTCTCGATCTCGTTGAGCGGTCGTGATACTGGCTTGCATCAGCGTTTGCTGAACTAACGCTTCCGATGCCCATCGGTCTCGCTCGACGCGCATTCTGCCACGGACCAAAAGCCAGCCTATCAAGACCGTAAAAAAAACACCCAAGACCATTCCAACGGTCACTGCAATGTTAGTTTCTATACCCATGCTACGAAGCTCTTGACTGCGATAAACTCGACCGAAACCCTCAGAGTCTAACGTCTGGCTTGGAATATATATAGCCAAATAACCCAGGAAATCTGCACACTGCTTTGGTAGTCTAGGCTTTTTTGACAGGGTCAAATATCCAAATGAACGCGTCCCCAAATATCCTAGAGGTCTCTGTAAGAAGTTTTCAGCAAGAGGTTGTGGAAAAGTCCCGCCAATTGCCTGTGGTTTTAGAGTTCTATGCAGTGGATGCACCACCTTCTAAAGCGCTGGCACCTGTCCTGAGGAAACTCGCCGATGAGTTTGTCGGCAAATTCGTCCTTGCTCGGGTGAATGTTCAGGAAAATCAGCAGATCGTTCAACAACTTGGAGTAAGGACGCTACCGACAGTCAAAATCGTGGTGAATGCCCAAATCGTTCAAAATTTGGAAGGCGAGCAATCAGAAGCCCGCTTGCGAGAGGTACTGCAACCTCTGGTTATGAGCTCTATTGAGCGCATACGGGAGCAAATAAACCAGCTATTGCTCAACGGTGATCGTCAGAGTGCCATTCAAATGCTTCATGAAGCGATCATCGAGGAACCAAAAAATACGGCATTACAGGTCGAACTGGCTGACCTGCTGGTCATGGAAAGCCGCATCGATGAAGCTCGGCAGATTCTTGCCAAGCTGCCTGCCGATACAGTTGGTATTAGCAAGCCAAAAAATCGTATTGAGTTCATCGAGCTATCTGCGAATTTGCCTGCGCAGCAGACGCTCATGGAGAGCATCACAGAGCAGCCGGAAAATTTGTCCTTGAAGTATCAATTAGCTATCAGGCTGGTAGCTAATGACCAGATTGAGGCTGCCTTGGAGGTATTGTTGGAGATGCTGAAGCTCGATAGGTATTTCGAAGAGGACCTTGCACGACGAACCATGGTGAAGGTCTTTGAGCTACTGGGTAAAGGCGATCCCACAGCAACGGCCTATCGAAGGAGAATGTTTACCTTCCTTCACTAACCGGGCAATCACTAACCGGGCAATCACTAACCGGGCAATTTGGCTTTGAGCCATCGCCAAGGACGAAGTCAAAGCCAGTGCCAGAGCCCAGAGACCAGAGACCAGAGCCCAGAGCCCAGAGCCCAGAGCCCAGCAAACTTACAGACTCCAGGAAGGGTTAAAACTGAACAGCCCTGCTTGAAGGCTTGACTCTGGCGATCCTGGCCTAACCCTGATTGGCTATCCCTTTCCAATCCTAGATTGCTTGATCCTAGATTGCTTGATCCTAGATTGCTTGATCCTAGATTACTTAATAGGTCGCTTAAGGAGTTCCTAACTGTCAGCTGAAATTTAACAGCATCTCAGTGTCTCTGCTCTCGTTAGCCTTCAGACCGAATATTCAGACCGAACAATGAATCATCAAATGGCCTCATCAAAATATTGGGAATTAACCAAAGTACCGAAAAAATTTACCCTCGTTTTTCAGCACGGTGGCTATGACACCGGGGGACTTCCAAGGATTGAGCTTACCCCGATAGAGCACCTTGTCGCCTCTCGTCAGCAGCCAGAGATCCATGGATCGTATATGTTTGATTTTCATTTTGACCTGCCCTCACTTGATGGGGTGTGCCCCGCCGAGTACACGTTTACTGTATACAAGTACAGTACTGTATATTAAGACAGCACACAACAGGTTTTAAGAGATTTTAACTGGGAAGTATTTCGAGCCAATCGAACCCAGTGTCTTGCTGCGCAACCTGGAGCTGCCCTTGCCAGCCACTGGCATTCCCCTGCAGAACTTGATTGACCGCGTCCAGTGCAAGGTGGGTAGCATTATTCTTTTCGCTAATATGGGAGATCACCAGCTGCTGCAAACGGGGTAACTCGATTTTTTGCAGCAGACCAGCCGCTTGTTGATTATTCAGGTGCCCAAGCATACCGCCAACCCGTTGCCTGAGTGCGTAAGGATAGGGGCCATCCGCCAGCATCTGCAGATCGTGATTACATTCCAGAAGCAAAGCATCGCAACGCTCGTAGTGACGCTCAACGTGGGGCGTGATGTGCCCTAAATCGGTTAGCACACCGATCGCGACCCGCCCAGAGGAAATCACGTACTGACAGGGTTCACGTGCGTCATGAGGGACCGCCACGGGTTCAATTGACAGGCTGCCTACTTTAAACGGGCGGTGACAATTGACCTTGTGGAGATCCTTCACCTGGCCTAGCCGATCACTGGCCAGCGTGCCGGGGGTCAGATACACAGCCGTTTTGTACTTTCGAGCGAAAGCACCAACGCCATTGATATGGTCTGAGTGCTCGTGGGTCACGAGCACGCCACTGATATCCTCCGGCTTTCGTCCGGCTCTGTGCAGGCGTTTTTCGATCTCTTTCAGAGTAAATCCAAGATCGACAAGTATGCAAGTATTCTCGTCCTCGATGAGCGTACTGTTTCCACGACTGCCACTACCCAAAGATGTAATACGCAAAATCGACTTAGCCGCCCTAATTTAGCCGTCCTAATTTAGCCGTCCTAGCTGGAGTGCTCTTTAATAATTTTCAGCAGCCGTTCTGCCACCAAAGGCTCAGCAAGACTGGAAGCATTTTTGTAGACTATCACATGCACACCATCCTCATGGTCCTCCAGGTGGACCTGATATTTGTTCTCCTCGCCTAAGGTTTCCTCGTCCGAGAAGAGCCGTCTAAAAAAATTCGGCTGGCGATTCACGGTCGCACTATAAAGCACATAGTAAATCGCCGAGCTACGATCCCTGTCGTCAATGTTAATCGACGCATCAGACAAAGCTTTACCCACCGTAGCCCACGTGCGATCAAAATCCAGCTTATAACGCAACACTGGCTTGGTTTTATCAGGCAGCAATTCGACACGACTGCTGCGAATATTCATGGCACCTTGAGATATTGAATAACCCTGAGGAATAGTCTCACCGAGAAAAAACGCCAGTTCTGACAATAACTTATACTCCACTTCGCCATCGTCCGAAGTACCGTTCCAGTTAGCGGTATCCTGTCTGACTGGTGCTCCGAGCGGAACTTGCTTGTGCTCAAGATGCACCTCAGAGCTACCTGAGCGAATACCGGCTTCTATGCTCAAACGGAATTTATTTTGTACCGTCGCTTTCGAATCTGCCCAGGCAACTCCACTCTTCAGACTTTGGAAAACCTCATCAGGATCGCCAGGAACGGAAGCCAGCCAAGTACTCTCCAATATTCCGCGACGGGCATCGGCATACTGCAGCTCCATGTTGTTCACTTCCCAGAAGAGTCTGATTTTTGGCCAGACGGCAGCGGGCGGCGTATCGATAAATATCCAACGGTCTTCGCCGAGGCGACGAATCACGATCTGCTCAACACCTGTCGCGGTACTCAACGGCTCAGGCAGTCCTACCTTGAGCTTTTCACCCATCAAACCTCGAGAGTCATTAATCTCGGGAATCACGAGCGCGTCGGTAAATTCTGGCGTATCAAGACCCTGCGGAATAGTGACTCGAGGTATCGACTCAGACTCAAGGTAATCGTCAGAATTATTCTCGATACCGAGCCAGCTGCACCCAGACATCAGCAGGGAGAGAACGACCAGTATTCCACTGTGGCGTAGCACACGGGAACTGTTTACATGACATCTAGAGTTAACGCTCTGTATCACTAGTTTAGTACTCCAGCTTGTCGCAGTGCATCTCGAACAGCGTGATGGTATTGCGGTGATAATTCAGTCAGCGGTAAGCGAATGCCCTGATTAATTCGCCCCATTTCCCGCAATGCCCATTTGACCGGTATCGGATTAGACTCCAGGAATAGATTTTGGTGCAACCCCAGCAATCGTTGGTCCAACTCACGGGCCTCATCTATCCGACCTTCATGCAGAAGTCGACAGATTCGGGCCATCTCCGCTGGCGCCACATTCGCAGTGACGCTGATAGTACCACTAGCACCGGCTATCATCAGCTCTACCGCAGTTTCATCGTCACCCGAGAACACCTTGATCGGAGTTCGACAGAGTTCGAGAATCTGCAGCGTTCTATCAATATTTCCCGTCGCCTCCTTTATTCCTATCACCTCATCAATCTCGGCCAATCTGGCGACTGTCTCCGGCAATAGATCACAGGCTGTTCTGCCGGGCACATTGTAAAGAATCTGAGGTAGATCCACGGCTTCAGCAATCGCTTGATAATGTCGAAACAGCCCTTCTTGAGTCGGTTTATTGTAATAGGGCGTTACCAACAAACAGGCGTCAGCGCCAGCATCCTTGGCTGCTTGGGTTAGCTCGATCGCTTCTTTGGTGGCATTCGCGCCCGTCCCCGCTATGACGGGTATTCTGCCACGAACTCGCTCAACAACGCGCTTGACGATGTCGCAATGTTCTTTGATATCCAGCGTTGCCGACTCGCCGGTGGTGCCCACTGGCACCAAACCGTTGGTACCACTGGCAATATGCCACTCGACCAGTTCATCGAGTCGCTGCCAATCAATGGCACCGTCCGCATGCATCGGGGTGACTAATGCTACTATACTACCTGAAATCATCTTTCAGCCTATTCTTGCGCGTCGCAGGTTACGGCCTCGCAGGGTTTGAATCGAAAAAGCGCCAATCTTAATGGTGTCTCATAGGGATCACAAGGAGGATGACGTCTCAGTACCCTTCTGTGGCCAGGAGGTCATGACTGCCTTCACCAGGGTCGCCAAGGGTATGGCAAAAAACACGCCCCAAAGCCCCCACCAGCTGCCAAAGACAAGGACAGCCGTGATGATCGCAATCGGGTGCAAGTTGACAGCCTCTGAAAACAGCAGTGGGACTATGACCAGACCGTCAATGCCTTGGATAATGGTATAACCCAGCATAATAGAGAAAAAATCTGGACCCCAACCAAACTGCAGGTAGGCAATCGCGACCACTGGCACTGTCACCGCTACTAGCCCGACATAGGGCACTATCACCGACAATCCCACTAAAAATGCCAGCAACGCGGCATAATCAAGCGCGTAAATCTTGAAGAAGATGTAACTGACTACCCCCAGAACGATGATCTCCATGACCTTACCACGTATGTAATTTGCCATCTGCTGATCCATTTCAGCCCCTATTCGGTTCAATAAGGGCCTGCTTCGAGGCAGCAGTGACGAACACCAACCCAAAATCGCTTCCTGGTCCTTTAACAGAAAGAATACGAGTATCGGCACTAGTGCGGTATAGACGGCAACCGTGACTATGACTGGCAATTGCGATAGCGAAAAAGATACCAACCACTGGCCTATGCCACCTGCCTCAGTGTTCAGCATTTCAATCCAGCTGCCAACTTGCTGCTCGCTCAGAAGCGAGGGATATTCCTTTGGCAGGGTTAAAAGTAAGGTACGGGTTTGTTCGAGCATATTCGGCAGGTTGTCAAACAGGGCGCGCATCTGACGCCAAACCCTGGGGATAATAAAAAATAAAAATGCAAGAAATCCACCCAAGAATATACCGAATGTGAGGGCCACTGCCATGCCTTTCGGTACCTTAAATCGCCTCAGTGTTTTAATCGTACCCTGCATGATATAGGCGAGTGCGATACCGGTTAACAAGGGCGCCAAAATGTGACCCATGAAAATGATAATCAGCGTGGATGTCAGGAGTATGGCTGCCAGCAATACGCCTTCTTCATCAGACAGAAATCGATTGACCCAACCTCTCATCACGTCAAACATTGCGCGGAATTCCTTTCATCTGGCTTACCGACTGTCGATTGACAGCCAGCTATTTAACCTGTCCCCTTTCGCAATCATGATCAAAGCGGCTTGCGTAGAGAGAATCTACCCGGCCTTCTTCAACCAATAACGATACTGACCACCTTCTACCTTTGTCTGCAGAAGTATATGACCGCTTTGCTTAGCAAACACCTGAAAATCTCTTACTGAACCTGGATCCGTACAGACCACCGACAAGACCTGACCTGACTGGAGCTTATTCAGTGACTGTTTAGCTTTCAGCAGAGGCAAGGGGCAGGTCAATCCCACAGCATCCAGCGACTCATCAACTTGAATCTCTTTGAACTGCGACTGGTTGGTATTACTGCTCATGGCGCGGCTCGTCTTGGTAAAACCGTGATTATAGCGCGTAACTAACCGGGAAACGAACTGCACTCAGCCATTCTCGCTTGCCGGGAACATATCGATACTGATAGGGTCCAACTTATCTCTCCCTTCTGGCTCGTAACTTCATGGCTGCCGCTGATTCACGCTGGACTATCCTGCCGATTTTCGTCTGGCCGCGACCCTGTTTGTTGAGACCCTGGGCTTTCGGCCTCGTATTCCTGGTGGCACATCTGGTGGCCCTTAGCGGTCTTTCCAGGGCTCAGGCTGCACAAAACCAAAACCTACCCCAATTTGGGAATACCACCTCAGCCATTATTTCACTCGCGGAAGAACGTGCCTTGGGCCAGGAGTTCCTGCGATCTTTGCGGGCTCAAGCACCCCGGGTCAGAGACCCCCTGATGCAGAGCTATCTGGAGCATCTGATTTACAAGCTCGCCACACACAGCCGCTTGGAGGACCGACAACTAGATCTCACCATCATTAATGATGCCGCGCTAAATGCTTTTGCTGCGCCAGGCGGTATTATCGGCGTCAATCTCGGTCTGTTTCTTGTCGGAGAAAGTGAAAATGAAATATCGTCGATACTTGCCCACGAACTGGCCCACCTGAGCCAACGTCACTTTGCCCGCGGTCTTGAAGCTGGCCGTGGCGCCAGCCTGAAAAGCCTGGCCGGGCTTTTGGCCGGCGTGGTACTGATGACGACAACCGGCGGGAACGCCGGCATGGCGGCAATCACTGCCAGCCAGGGTCTCGCGGAAAACGAACGCTTACGCTACAGCCGCTCGCGCGAAGCCGAGGCTGACAGAGTCGGCATAGACACGTTGATTGAGGCGCAGATGGATCCACGGGCGATGGCTTATATGTTTGAGCGCCTGGAACGTATCAATCGGTTCAATACTACCCGCATACCGGAATTCCTGTTAACCCACCCGGTGACGAAAGATCGCATCGCAGACTCGTACAATCAGACTCGCGGCTACCCACAAAAAGTTTGGCCTCAAAACCTGGACTTTCAATTGATGAAGATGAGAGCTATGGTCCAAACGAGCGAGGCGAACGCTGACCTGATCAAACGCTTCGAGGCTGGCGCTATGAGTAATGATCCTGTCGTCAAAGTGGCTCATCAATACGGATTAGTGCTTGCCCATATTGACGCCGGCAGAGTAGAGATCGCTCAAGGTTTGCTGCAACCTCTGCTGGTTGAATACGACGGCAAAATAGCCTTTACCCTCGCCGAAGCTAGCCTCAACATCAAAGCGGAACGCTACGCTAAAGCCCAAGAAATTTTGCAGCAAGCACTCCGCATCAATATCAACAATTATCCGTTGACGATGAGCTATGCAGATGTGCTAATGCGCACAAAACAAGCTGGAAAGGCCGTTGAAGCGCTAACCAAACTTACCAAGGAGCGGCCCAACGATATCGATGTGTGGTATCTCTTAGCTGAAGCTTATGGTCTTGCAAACGATATTATTGGCGTCCATGAAGCTCGCGCAGAGTACTTCGTGATGGTGGGCAACTTCGATCAAGCAATCAAGCAGCTCAGCTATGCCATTCCCCTGGCCAGAGACAATTTCAGCTTGACTGCCAGACTACGCCAGCGAATTACGACTATCCATGAACTTCGCCGCGAACAGCGTACCTCCTAAAAGGGCACAACGCCCTTTAGACGCTCCTCGCCTACGACCCCTGGGACTACTGAAGCTTCAACGCTGAGCTCGCATACGGTAATCATCAGAATTAGCAAACGATACCATCCGCTCCAACGGCACGAGTGCTCGACGGGCTATGTCGTCTGCAACGGTAACTTCGTTCGTGCCAGCCGCCAGGCTGGCATAGAGGTTCTGCAACTCGTTCATCCCCATCCAGGGACAATGGGCACAACTACGGCAGGTCGCGCTGGAACCCGCCGTCGGGGCCTCGATAAAGGTTTTACCGGGTGCCATCTGCCGCATTTTATGGAATATTCCTCGATCGGTCGCGACGATAAAATGGCTGTTAGGCAGATCTCTGGCGGCGTTGATGATTTGAGTTGTTGAACCTACGACGTCTGCCAGGGCCACGACACTGGCCGGTGACTCTGGATGTACCAGAACCGCGGCTTCGGGATAGACATTCATCAAATCACGCAACCCCTGCGCCTTGAACTCTTCATGAACGATACAGGCACCGTTCCACATTACCATATCCGCACCCGTCTCATTCTGAATATAGGAACCAAGATACTTATCTGGAGCCCAGAGTATTTTTTCCCCCTGGTCCATCAGATGTTCGGCAACCTCAAGAGCGATACTGGAGGTAACTACCCAGTCAGCGCGCGCCTTAACAGCCGCAGAAGTATTCGCATAGACCACGACAGTACGATCTGGATGCTGGTCACAAAATGCCGAGAATTCATCTATGGGGCAACCTAAATCCAGCGAGCAGGTCGCCTCCAGCGTTGGCATCAGCACACGTTTCTGTGGACTGAGAATTTTCGCCGTTTCACCCATGAAACGGACGCCGGCAACCATCAACGTCGAAGCTTCAGAGCGACTGCCAAAGCGCGCCATTTCGAGCGAGTCCGCCACACATCCGCCGGTCTCCTCGGCCAACTCCTGGATGGCATCATCTGTGTAATAGTGTGCAACCAGTACCGCGTTTTGCGCCTTCAGGAGCCCTTTAATCTTGGCCTTATAATCCTGTATTTCCGCTGCTGTCATCAAATGGCTCTGGTGCAATGGTACATCAAACGCGATATTGGCCATATTGTTTACGCCCTTGGAAGAATTGATGGATAATTATACCTAATTCGTCAAAAGATAGATCAATATAGGCAGACCCTGAGGACTGCGAGTAAACTGGATCAACTCCACCAGATGCCCCGCACCATGCCAAGCATTGCATTTCTTGTCGCCAAAACTGATCGAGTCGTCGACGATAACTACCAACGATTTTCTAATGTCATGCTTGAGCAGGGCTATTCTGTCTATATTGGCTTTATCGACTCACTCGCCATGGAGACTTCACAGGTCGTCGCCGACCTATTCCATCTTACTGAACGCTTACTGACAGACTCACCCTTCCCCAGTATGCGCAGCATGCCACTGGGGCAGATGGATAACATTTGGGTCCTGTCTCTGGGTTTACGCAACAGTTTTCTGGACAAGTTTCAGCTACTCTATACCCTGGAAGGTCAGTGTCGAATCATAAACTCCTTGAACGCGATTATGCACTTCAAGAGTAAGTACTTTCTTGCCAGCCATGGGCAGATTTTTCAACACCCAGATCTGTTTGCTTCTACAGATCCACAGGCCCTTTATCGGCATATGCTGCACGCCGAAGAGCGCGAACCTGGTCAACGCTGGATCGTCAAACCTCCTGCGGGCAGCCTCGGTCGAAGTGTCTTTCTAATCAGCGTCAAGGATCCAAATGGCCAGGTTATTCTTGAAACACTCACAGGCGCAGATGCTGACCAGTATTGCCTGCTGCAGCCCTACTTGAAGGAAATCGAAACCGGCGAGAAGCGAGTTCTTATCGCTGGTGGCGAACCAGTAGGACAATATCTACGCCGGGCGGCAAAGGATCACCGCACTAACCGCATGCAGGGCGCACACCTCAGCGCCTGCGACCTGACACTTGAGGAACTGGCCTATTGCCGTCAAATAGGCAAATTTCTTGTCGATCAGGGCGTCGAGTTTGCAGGCTTGGACCTTGCTCACCCCTGGGTTATCGAGTTTAACGTCATCAATCCCGGTGGTCTGGTGACCATCGAACAGCTCACCGGCGTTAGCCTCTGTAAAAAGATCGTCGAGCAGATCTTCAGACCCTAGAGCCTTCAGCCTGCATCAAGAGCCTTCAGCTTATCGCGTGCCTTTTACCAAAGAGCCTCAATCACAGGACAAATATCGCAACTCACGCTTGAGTTTTAAGCGTAAACAGGTATTATACCGGCTCTTCTTTTGGGCCGATAGCTCAGTCGGTAGAGCAGCTGGCTTTTAACTAGTAGGTCCCGCGTTCGAGTCGCGGTCGGCCCACCAAAAGAACCTTGAAGGTTGTCTCATGGACAACTTTCATAGGGTAGTTTCGTCAGGACTTGATCACTTTTTTCATGGCCTGGCGAGACCTTCCCACCCTCTTTATCCACCCTATTTATCCACCCTCTTTATCCACCCTCTTTATCCACCCTCTTTTTGCCTCAACGCGCTAACCTTCGACATACTGTTATGTGCTCCCTCTCCTCCCTTAATAACGAAGAGTCATAATGAAGAGCCCTGATGAAGAGCCCTAATGACGAGCACTAATGAAGAGCCCAGTACTCCTGTCAGGGCAAGGCGTTAACCGATCCGAAACTTTAACGTCTCAACAATCATCAACTGAAGGGCGATAGCGGGTTGGATCTGACACTCCGGCCGCCTGAAAACCTGCTCGTCGAATCTGGCAGCTAGCACAGGCCCGACAGGCACGACCCAATGTGTCAAGCTGATAGCAGGACACAGTTTCTGCATAATCAACGCCAAGACTTATGCCGGCTCTGATAATCGCATCCTTGCTGAGTGCTATCAAAGGGGTGTGGATTCGCAGACGGCCACCTTCCACCCCAATACGAGTGGCCAGATTTGCCATATTTTCAAAGGCTTGAATAAATTCGGGTCGACAATCCGGGTAACCGGAGTAATCGACGGCGTTAACACCGATAAAGATATCCAAGGCCTCAAGGACTTCCGCATATGCTAGCGCATAGGCAAGAAAAACTGTGTTACGGGCTGGGACATAGGTTACCGGAATACCTGAAGCATCATCGGCGGTTGCGTTTGTCGGCACCGCTATATCGGGGTCTGTCAAAGCAGAACCACCAAAACCAGCGATATCCACTGATACCACCTTGTGGTGCGCTTGGCGCTGCGACGCGATCTGCCTGGCGTATTCAATCTCTGTCAAATGACGCTGCCCATAGTCGAAGCTCAAGCAGTAGCAATCAAACCCTTGAGCCTGAGCCATCGCCAGACTCGTCGCAGAATCCAATCCGCCCGAGAGCAAAACGACCGCCTTGGGACGACCAACAGCCACGTCAGACACCCGGCTTATCCCCCCAAAGTATTTTGTGTAATTGCATCTGGAACCTCACAGGTAAGCGTTCTGCAAGTATCCACTCTGCTAACTCGGCTGCATCCTGTTGCCCAACACTGGGAGAGAACAATACCTCACCCACGCGCGCCAATAAATCATACTCTCGCACTTTGAAACTCGCCCAACTAAAATCCTGGCGATCGCAAATCACAAACTTCACCTGGTCCTTTCGCTCCAGTAGGGCCAAATTAGCGTACATATTACGACTCACCTCAGCTGAACCTGGTGTCTTTAAGTCCATTACAATCGAGACTCTAGGATCAACGCCGGCTATATCAAGCGCCCCACTCGTCTCTAACGAGACTTGGTAGCCTGCATCGCAAAGCTTCTCCATCAACCGCAGACAATTCGGCTGAGCCAGTGGTTCACCTCCGGTGACAGTCACATAACGAGCGCCGAAACTGGCGACCTGATCGAGCACTTCCGCCATGGAAATTTGGATTCCACCACTGAAGGCATAAGCCGTATCGCAATACTGGCAGCGTAGAGGACAACCCGTAAGACGCACGAATACAGTGGGCAAACCACTGGTTTTGGCCTCACCTTGAAGCGAATAGAATATTTCTGTGATTCTTAACATGGTGTGTAAAGCTTGAATCTGAAGGCAGGGCAAAAACCTGCTCGAGTGATGGTAGAGGCTAGGAATTGCAATCAGACATACTATCGCGCATGTAGCTGCTTGCCAGCTTTGCGACCGACTTGCCCTGATGCTGCTCAACGACATCACTCAACAGCGCTTTCGCTTTACTGCAGTCACCCATTAGATGAAGGACTTTCCCTAGTTTGAACGCTGCATCAGGTACTTTTCGGTGATCTGGATAAAAGGTCATGACCTGAACAAACGCCTGACGCGCACTCTCATAGTCGGGAACCGGCATAGCGGCATACACTTCGCCCAACCAATAGTAAGCATTAGGTGCATATTCTCCGTTCGGGAAGCGATTGATTACCCCTTCTAGTTGTGTGATCGCGAGATCGTATTGGCGATTTCGAATCAACTCCAGAGCCGTATCGTACAAAGATTTTTCGCCTTGCACAGTTGTTGCAGGGGCCGTCGCACCAGCACTGGTCGTCGCCGACTGTTTAGTCGAGTCAAGCTCGCCTGCTGCCAGCGTCCTGGTTACCCGTTGTTCACGTAACTCCTGAAACCGACTGTCCAATTCCAGATAACGATCATCCTGGATTTTTTTCATTCTCTTCAACTGGTACTGCAGGTCTTCCACCAGCCCGCGCAATGTTTGGACTTCCTGCTCCATCAGCTGCGCCTGGTATTCAGCCTCGATACCTGAGGACACTGTGCCATTTTCCAGAGGCGCTTGAAAAGGTAGCTCTTGCACGTCAGACATACTGCGTGGCTCAATATTGCGTGAACCCAGCCCTTGGGCCAAGAAGCCAGTGGATTCGCTATCTTGAGCTTTGCTGTCTTGAGCTTTGCTGTCTTGAGCTTTGCT
>Ga0181559_10000476_pt1 | contig 36575 bp, 35 predicted proteins | sample 011ome_21_FD_133752 | JGI IMG/M metagenome (GOLD analysis project Ga0181559, IMG submission 133752) | Coastal salt marsh microbial communities from the Groves Creek Marsh, Skidaway Island, Georgia - 011508AT metaG (megahit assembly) | ecosystem: Environmental > Aquatic > Marine > Intertidal... | reverse complement strand
TATGGCGGAGAGGGAGGGATTCGAACCCTCGATGAGTGTTAACCCATACGCCCTTAGCAGGGGCGCGCCTTCAGCCACTCGGCCACCTCTCCCAATAAGCGCGCAATCATACCACAAGTGCTCACTTTTGACAGAGCTTATGGCCTGGGCTTTTAGTCTTCAGACCCTTGATTCGGGTTGGCTTCTCCACCCTCCTGCTTGATCCTGTCATAAATTTCTTCTCTGTGTACTGCCACATCTTTGGGTGCATTGACCCCTATCCGCACTTGATTTCCCTTCACACCCAAGACTGTGACTGTAACGTCATCGCCTATCATGAGTGTTTCGCCTACACGGCGAGTCAATATCAACATCTAATTTAACTCCTTCTACCAACTTTTGTGTTGGGGTTATACCCAATCAAGGGTTTTAAGCTTTTGTCTGAGCGCCCGAACTACCCAACTCGAAAGCATCATGTAAAGCACGTACTGCCAGTTCTAAATACTTCTCTTCAATAACAATTGAAATTTTTATCTCTGAGGTGGTAATCAACTGAATATTGATCGACTCATTAGCCAGGGTTTCAAACATGCGGCTTGCAATCCCAGCATGGGAGCGCATTCCTACGCCCACCAGAGAAAGTTTTGCTACTTTGTCATCAACCTGAACTTCTTCAGCATTAATTTCTTTTGCAATAGTCTGCAAGATTTTTGCTGCTTTAGCCGTATCCTTTCTTTGTACGGTAAAAGTGATGTCATTGGTTTGGTCATTACCGATATTTTGCACAATAACATCCACTTCTATTCCTGCCGCACTGATTGGCCCAAAAACCTTATGCGCCATACCTGGGATATCCGGCACTCCCAGAATACTTAATTTAGCCTCATCACTGGTAAAGGCTATTCCCGAAATTAAAGGCATTTCCATCATGGTCTCATCCTCTGGTCCGATAAAGGTGCCCGGCCCTTCTTCAAAGCTCGACAGTACTCTTAGTGGCACATTATATTTACTGGCAAACTCGACTGAACGAATTTGCAAAACTTTTGCTCCCAGGCTGGACATTTCAAGCATCTCTTCAAAAGTCACATAATCCAACCGTCTGGCATTCTCGACTACCCGGGGGTCCGTGGTATAGACGCCGTCGACATCAGTGAATATCTGACATTCATCTGCTTTTAATGCAGCTGCCAGAGCCACCGCAGTCGTATCAGAACCTCCTCGACCTAGCGTAGTAATATCACCTGTTTCTGTCACCCCCTGGAAACCGGCTACCACGACTATTTTCCCATTCTCCAAATCCTGCCTGATACTGTCCTGTTCTATGTCAATTATCCGGGCTTTAGTATGCGCACCATCTGTCAGAATCTTTACCTGTCCACCCGTATAGGAACGCGCTGGACATCCTAATTCTTCAAGCGCCATTGCCAGCAAGGCAACCGTCGTTTGCTCGCCGGTAGCCAATAAAACATCCAGCTCACGCACGCTCGGTTCAACCTGAACCTGATGCGCCCAGCCCAATAATTTATTAGTTACGCCACTCATCGCAGAAAGCACTACAACCAGCTGGTTACCAGCTTTCGCGCTAGCCGCGACTTTTTCAGCTACCACCTGGATACGCTCTATAGAGCCTACCGAGGTGCCACCATACTTCTGTACAAGTAATGTCATTATGATATCTGTCGTTATTGGAAATTAACAGTTTGTTCATCTTCTTATTAAACAACGTTTAAATATAAATTGCTTATAGAAGCGACTCTAGGAAAGGTTTAACGGAAGACAGGGCTTTATCGAGGTTTTCAACCTGGGTACCACCAGCCATAGCCATATCAGGGCGTCCACCGCCCTTGCCTCCAACATGCTGGGCTACTGTATTCACCAGATCTCCTGCCTTTACTTTATCAATCAAGTCTTTTGTCACTCCGGCAACAAGGCTGACTTTACCATCTGCCACGGTAGCCAGCAGGATAATTCCAGAGCCCAGTTTATTTTTCAGCTGATCACAGGTGCTTCTTAAATCTTTACTGTCCAGCCCTTCTATTGCCGTAACCAGCACTTTGACACCACGTATTTCAATGGCCTGAGAACTAAGATCAGTACCACTTGAACTGGTTAATCTGGCTTTTAACTGCTGTACCTGTTTTTCCAGTTCCTTGTTCTGTTTTTGCAGCTGATCTACCTTTTGCTCAATATTGGCACTATCAGACTTCAGCAAGCAGGCTATCGTACGCAAACGCTCTTGCTGGTTTCTGACCAATTCCAGAGCCTTTAATCCGGTAACCGCTTCGATACGGCGAACACCCGCAGCGATACCGGATTCCTGAATAATTTTAAACGAGCCGATATCACCGGTCCTGTTGACATGGGTACCGCCACATAATTCAACCGAAAAAGTCTCAGCCTCCGACTCTCCGCCTGCTCCCATACTGATTACACGCACTTCATCGCCGTATTTTTCACCGAACAAGGCCATTGCTCCCTGCGCTTTGGCCGCATCAATACTCATCGTCTGCATAGTCACTGCACTATTCTGTAATATCTGTTGATTGACGAGAATTTCAATCTGATTTAATTCTTCAGCACTGACAGCCTGGTTATGGGAAAAATCAAAACGCAGATAATCGGCATTCACCAGAGAACCTTTTTGCGTGACGTGCTTGCCCAAGACCTGGCGCAGGGCTGCGTGCATCAAATGTGTTGCTGAGTGATTGAGCATGGTTGCCCGGCGCATATCAGTATCGACACTGGCCTCTAGCCTGTCGCCAAGGGCTATTTCACCTTCGACTAATGCTCCCTGATGCAGAAACTGTTCATTTTGTTTTTGGGTATCCTGGACCGTAAAGCGCGACTGCTGATTGTAGAGCATGCCGATATCACCCACCTGACCGCCCGATTCGGCATAAAAAGGTGTCTGATCAAGAACAATTATTCCGCTTTGCCCGCTTGTCATGGTATTAACTGACTGACCATCAACATACAGCGCAAGTACCTCACAGCCTTTGTCTGTCAGATGTTCGTAGCCGTTAAACTTTGTCTGTGGATTATCGTTTAGTTCCAGCACGGCGTCGGCTGCAAAACTGCTGGCTGCACGGGCACGTTCTTTTTGCGCCTGCATGGCCGCTTCGAAGCCTTCCATATCCAGCGTAAGCTGTCTTTCGCGGGCAATATCTGCTGTCAGGTCAACCGGAAAACCGAAGGTATCGTAAAGTTTGAAAACAACAGCACCAGGAATAATGGTGCCATCCAAATCCGCAATGGCTGCTTCCAGCTCCTGCATCCCATTATCCAGCGTGCGTGCAAACTGCTCTTCTTCATTTTTAAGGGCCGACTCTATCATCGCCTGGTTTTGAATGAGTTCAGGGTAAGCATCACCCATGACCTTTGCCAAAGGTGCCACCAGCTTGTAGAAGAAGGTTTCATCAGCACCAAGCTGATGACCATGCCTGATAGCCCGACGAATGATACGCCGTAAAACATAACCCCTGCCTTCATTGGAAGGCAGCACCCCATCATTCACCAGAAAAGCACAGGAACGGATATGATCGGCAATCACATTCAGGGAAGCAGAAGCTTTATCCTGACAACCGGTCACCTCAGCAACCGCTGCCAGCAGGCTCTGAAACAAGTCAATCTCATAATTACTGTGTACGCCCTGCAACACTGCTGAAATTCTTTCCAGTCCCATGCCGGTATCCACTGAGGGTTTCGGCAAGGCCGTCAGCTTGCCATCACTGCTGCGGTTATACTGCATGAAAACCAGATTCCAGATTTCTATATAACGGTCGCCGTCTTCATCCGGGCTGCCTGGAGGCCCTCCTGGTACATCTTCACCATGGTCATAGAATATTTCACTGCAGGGTCCGCAAGGTCCGGTGTCTCCCATTGCCCAGAAGTTATCTTTTTCCCCTAATCTGGAAAAGCGTTCAGGGCTGACACCCACTTCCTGCAGCCAGATATCTTCAGCTTCCTGATCTTCATGAAACACGGTCACCCATAGCTTTTCCGGGGGCAGCCCCAGATTGTCAGTCAGAAAATTCCAGGCAAAACGGATAGCATCGCGTTTAAAGTAATCACCAAAACTGAAATTTCCCAGCATTTCAAAAAAAGTATGGTGGCGTGCGGTATAGCCAACATTTTCAAGGTCATTATGCTTACCACCAGCGCGTACACAGCGTTGCGAACTACAGGCGCGATCATAGGCACGTTTATCCTGTCCCAGAAAGACATCCTTGAATTGCACCATGCCGGCATTGGTAAATAGCAAAGTCGGGTCATTTGCGGGCACCAGCGAACTGCTGTCAACCACGGCATGACCGTGTTCAGCAAAATAATCCAAAAATGCCTGACGAATCTCAGTGCTTTTCATATTCCCGCTAATGTTTAGCTTCACAAAGGGCGCGAATTATATACCCTCATCAGGCTGTTGACATCTCTTGTCTGTAAATACTTAGGGAACTTCTGCTTAATTCGCTGATGAGCCGAGTTTGAGTTGTATTGGCGATGATCACGAGGCGCAGTTTGAAGGCCGCATGCCAATGCTATACGGCGAGAACTGCAACGAAGTGAGCGCGCCAATACGACCAAACCCTCACGGGACAAGGCCTTGAGCGCACATAGCTGTGTTGGCTTACTTGCCAAGGGTGTCGGCATTGCCTGCGCAATCCGCCTTGCTCTGTGCTCTCAAATGCCTGTGTCTCGGCCATCATGGAATTAATCAGAGGTTCCTTAAAGCTTACATTAAAATTTTTTAAGTGCTAAGACTTTACCTCATCGACAGCAGAACCAATGTCAATTTACGTTTTGGGGCACAAAATGAAAACTGGCGGGTCTCTATTATCGGCAAGAACCTGAGTAATGAAGATGTACTGACCTATGCGGGTAATGCGCCAATCTCAGCCAACCTGTTTGGCACCAACACCTTTTACGGGTTTATCAATCGTCCACGACAGATTGCATTGGAAGTGGCCTACAGGCTCTAAAAAGTCTGATTTATTCGTCCAGACCTTTGATCTGACCATCGCTGGAAAGCAGTACAGCGATGGTGCGGGTCTGTGGCAGGTTTGAAAAAACGATCATGCTGATAACCAGAAAGGGGACACAGAGGAACATTCCCGGAATTCCCCAGATAAGCCCCCATAACGACAAATTGAGCAGAATAATTGTTGGACTCAGGTTTAAGGTACTGCCGGTAAATTTCGGTTCAAGAATATTACCTATCAATATCTGAATACCGGTCAAACCTCCCGCCACAAGAAAAAACGGTGTCAAGATATCAAACTGTACCAGGGTAATCAGTGCGGGAAAGATAGTAGCGATAATAGAGCCTATAGTCGGAATAAAATTAAGCAGAAAAATCAGCAAGGCCCAGAAAGCGGCGAAATCGACCCCAACCACCATCAAAAATATATAACTCAGGATTCCCGTTGAGAGGCTGGCAATTAATTTGATCGTGACGTATTTACGCACATCATCACTGACTTTTCGCAGTAACTTTCTGACTCTCTGCTCTTTTTCATCATCCACAATCAAAGCAGAAAGTTTTTTATCCATATTTTTTTGTTCGATAAAAAGAAAAGCCAGATAGATAAGAATGACACCGCTGTTGGCAACAATACTGGTCAGGGATCCCGCGGTCGCAGAAATAAACTGACCAAGATTAATCAATTCAATCAGCTGCTCCAAAGTTGGCGCTTCGTTTATACCAAAATAACCCAATAAGCTGTTCATCTTGGCTTCCAGATTTACCTGATAACTTGGCGCCACTTCCAATACGCCATCAACATTCATGGAGATAAGTTTTACTGTGGCCCAGAACATGGCAACAAAGCTCAATAGTGAAAGTGTAAAACAAAGCCAACCCGGTAAAGCTTTGTCCCCTATTTTCAGGCGTCCATATGACTTGGCTACCAGATTGATCAGATACCAGAAAACCAGGGCTATGACGATTGGCAGTAGTACATCCTGACCCACAATTAATAAATAAAATATCAGGATTACCAACACTGAAATCAGACTGAAATTGATAACCTTCATGTGCTGCATTCCCCTTCAGTTATGTTCAGGCTATTGCTGGAAAATATCGTTGTATCTGTTAGAACAACAAAAAGCAAGGTGCCATAAAACAGGGGGCCGAGTAAAGCATTGAAGTACTCAATTAATCTTCCGTAAGCGCAAGAAACGGATTTCTTTTTAGGCCTGGGACAGGTAAATTTTCCGCATGCCCAAACACAAAACACAACAGGAACATTATTTACTGGTTGAACGTGCCATCGACTATTTAATGGCGCAACATACCAAGCAACCGGAACTGGCAGAAATTGCTGAACATATTGGCCTTAGTGAATTTTATTTTCAGCGCCTGTTTGTTGACTGGGTTGGTATCAGTCCCAAGCGGTTTTTACAGTTTTTGACACGTGAACATATGAAAACATTACTTGATCAGGGTTATTCAACACTGGAGGCCACCTATCAGGCTGGTTTATCGGGTAACGGCAGAAGCCATGAACTCTTCATAAATACCGAAGCGATTACGCCTGCCCAATATAGAAAACTGGGTAAAGAACTGACTATAAATTATGGTTTTCATGATTCGCCTTTTGGCAGATATTTATTAGCTGTCACTGATAGGGGAGTCTGTCAGATAAGTTTTATCGAGCACTCTGAGGAACTGACAGAAACCGCTTTCAAGGACGACTGGTTAAAAGCCGATATCAGCTATAAGCCTCAACTAACCGGAGAAGTTCACCAACAGTTATTTTCAACAGACGCCTCACAGCATATCAAACTACTGCTGCGTGGCACCCCATTCCAAATACAGGTCTGGCAGGCCTTATTGAGCATCCCTTTTGGCACAGTATCCAATTATGAGAAATTGGCTGGCGCCATTGGCAATAGCGCGGCAACCAGAGCCACAGCTTCTGCCATCGCCAGAAACAGGATTGCTTTTTTAATCCCCTGCCATCGGGTTATCCGAAAAATTGGTGAAAGCGGAGAATTCCGCTGGGGTAAAAGCCGAAAGAAAATTTTACTGGCCTATGAGAGCGCAGTCGCCAGTAACAAGAGATGAGAAAGATTTATTGTGATAACTGCCGGGCAAAGGCAAGTAAAGCAATAAACTCTTCTTCTTCCATCCAGTAGCTCGGCATCACCTTTGGATAACCGGCGACCATTTTGCGATTCGCATAACGGATGGATTCGCGGAAGTACTCTTCATCAACAACAATAGTGCTGCCATCATCCAGTGTTTCCACTCTGCCCATCATGCCAAGCCAGCTCGGGCCAACACCCAGACTGCCATCTACCGTATGGCAGGCAATACAACCTTGCTCAGTCGATATTTCCTGCCCACGTTGAGCAACAACATCATTGATTTCAACTTCCATAGCATCAAAATTGAGCTGATAAATAAGCAGGCCACCACCGATTAACAGGGCTACCAGAAAAAAAGCGACCAGAAGATCAAGCCAGACCCGGGATTTATTTATATCCAAAACGCTACTATCTCCGCCTGACAATTAATTACCAAATAGATTGCCAAGCCCTTTCAGCCCTTCTTCAACTGCATTGCCGACGGCATCAATTCCCTCAGAAAGACCTTCACCGAGCTCCCTCATATTACTCAGGTTTTCAGTCGCGCCTTCCAGCCCTTCAGTAATCATGGCAGCTGTTGCTTCCAGCAGTGCTGATGCTGCATTGGCAGAAATCTGTCGAGTCACAGGCCCCATAATATGAGTAGCAATTTCGTCAGGCGTACCTGCCAGATTCTGCAGGCTGATATCACCGAGGTTGATATTTAAATCCGGTATGTCATCACCTTCCATCTGAGCCTGGATATTCTCAATCAGAATACTGGCTATTCTCAATTCGACCTCTGATTCTTCACCATTATCAGATGTATCAGTGGCTTCGCCGTCACCGGCAAAACGTGCACTGACAGTATCAATATTGGTAGTGTCATTCGCACTTTCATAAAGCACATAAGGCGAGCGGGCAATGATACTTTTAATGCCGATCACCTCTTCTCCGATCGTAGCCAGATCAATAGCAACACTCACTTCAGAAAAACTCATCATTGGCTGATCACTGAATCCAGGTGGGTTGGCAACGCTGAAATCGTAAATGGCGGCTGAGCCTTCAGCCAGATTTAATTCAGCTGAACCAACCGATACCTGCGAACCAACGGCTTCAGAGCCGTAGGTTTCAATCGCGGTTTTTACTAAACCGTCCAGGTTACTTAAAAGTAAGACAAGCCCCCCGCCTATCAAGACGACAACTACTCCCAAAGCTATTAATACTTTCTTCATGACAGTTCCAATAGTTAAGCGCTTAAATTTTGAAAGATTGTAGCTGATAGCCCGGACTCAGGACAGGGTCATTAAAATAAATTTATATATATTATTGAGAATAGTTATCATTTGTATTATTGTTAGTGTTTTTAAAACATTAAGTAATCCATGCTTAGAAAGACTCTTTTTTGGGCTCACTTAATCAGTGGCGCCTTGGCCGGTCTGGTAATCTTCATGATGTCCATAACCGGCGTTATTCTGACTTATGAGCGTCAGATACTGAACTGGTTTGAACGTGCCGATTATGTCAGTGAAAAACCACAAAATTCCGAACCTTTAAGCATTGATGCATTGCTGGAGCTTGGTTCAATCAGCAATCCCGGGTTAAATCCAATAGCAATCAACATAAGCAATCATAGTGGCGCACCGATTACATTAAGTGCGGGGCGCAGTGGCAGTATGCCTCTCAATCCCTATACCGGCGAAGAAATGAGTGTGGGCTCTGAAGCCCTGGACAATTTCTTCAACGCAGTTACCGGCTGGCATCGCTGGTTTAACGTCAGCGGCGAAGGTCGCAGCAAAGCCAGGGCCATAACCGGCGCCAGTAATCTGATTTTTTTATTTCTGATTGTTAGCGGTATTTATCTTTGGCTGCCCCGTATCTGGTGCTGGACTATGTTTAAAACACGCTTACTTTTTGTTAGCAATCCTCCAGACAGCCAGGCACGGGATTTCAACTGGCACCATGTTTTCGGTATCTGGTGTGCTATTCCCTTGTTGTTCATTGTTGCCACAGCAACGGTATTTAATTATTCCTGGGCTAACAATCTGGTTTATCAGATCTATGGCGAAGAAGTACCACAACGAGGCCGGGGTGCGCCTGCAGAAAGCAACCGGGTGTTTCTCACTGCAGAGACTGGTCAGCAGTTCCTCAGTCTGGATGAACTGATGCATGCAGCCAGAAAAATCAGTGAAGAGCAGCTCGGCTCCTGGCAAAGTATCAGCTTAAATTTACCTAAACATAATGATGAGCAAGTAAGCTTTTCGATCAACCAAAGTCTCGGTGGCCAGCCACAAAAACAATTCACGCTGGTACTAGACCGTAGTGAAGGTACGCAAAAAAGTCTGAGTGGGCTATCCGAGCAAAGTCCAGGACGACAAACACGTTCCATTATCCGCTTTTTACATACCGGTGAGGTACTCGGCTTCTGGGGTCAAACAATTGCTGGGCTGGTATCTTTTGCCAGTCTTTTTATGGTTTGGACCGGCTTTGCCCTGGCTTATCGTCGTCTCATTAAGCCTCTGTTAACGAAGGCCTGATACCCTATTCTTTAATTAAAGATTAAAGCAAGTGATCAAATAAGAGATTGTGGTAGACTTGCGCCTTTGAAAAAGGCGCTGAAAATTTAAACAGCCCAATAACAAAATAAAGGCATTATTAAAGAGAAGCAGAAACATGAAAAAGTTAATTCCAGTGGCATTTTTATTATTAAGCAGTTTTGGTTTTTCTCAGGAGCTGACTTTCACTGATGAACAGGTTGCGCAGGGTAACGACCTCTATGTCCAGCATTGCCAGGTTTGTCATGGTACTAATCTGGATAATGGACAGTTTGCCACCCCAATCAAAGGCTTCTTTTTTGAAATGAAATGGGGCGGAAAAACGCTTGGTGAACTCGCCCGATTCACCTGGGAAGAAATGCCCGAAGGCAATGGTAAATTGCTTCGCGTTGAGGAATATATAGCGACTGTCGCTTTTATATTGAGTAAAAATGGCATCGAAGCTGGCGATACGCCAATGAGCGAAGATTTCACTGCCCTTGATGAAATAGCACTGCCGTTTTAAAGCTGCTTATTAAGCAAGCCTTTCATTTAGTCAATTTAGTCTGAATGCTCTGATCAGCATTTAACTCATAAACCACATCTGCTGTTGCAACAACAGTTTGCAGTGCATGCCGGGTTAAACGCTCATAATGTGAAATAAAACGTACCAGAGCTTCTTTATTCATTATATGAGATGCTCCCTGCTCATTTTGCTTTGCCTGCAGCTTTTCTTCTTGCTGTAAACGCCAGTCGATAACGTTTGAAAAATCGGGAGCTTTTAACATCACGAGCATGTCCAGCATGGCAAATAATTCCTGGTATTCAGTTGCAAGTTTTTCATTGACATAGCTACGCCATACCCCTGCCGGATCCTCTTCTGCTTCCAAGCTATTAACCGCTTGCTGTAAATCTGCCTTTTTTTGTGGACTCACTCCCAGGCACCACCCTTCCAGAATAATAACCTCAACCGGCCTCACAATACGTGGCCAGTCAGATAAAACCGCCCTATCATCAATAGCCTTGTTAAAACGGGGAATAGCAATTTCCTGCTGCTGTTTTAATGCACTTAAGATTTGCATAGCCAGACCCGTATCATGTGTTCCAGGCACGCCGCGAGTAACTAGCAATGGATGGACCTTAAGCGCCAAATTTTCACGTTCAGCACGAGTTAGATAAAAATCATCGAGCGATAAATTAATACTGTGAATATTCAGCACCTCTTGCAAAAGAAGCACCAACAAAGCCGCCAGGGTGGATTTGCCACTACCCTGACAACCATGAATCCCCAGCACAAAAACACCCTGATGACCGGTAATTCTGTTTTCGAGTTCCTGCAACAGCGGGATATACCACTGTTCCACTGTTTGCAGATAAGTTGAGGGCAAATTTTCAGCTTCGACAAAGCCTGCAAGTGCCGCCTGTGCTTTTTGTGACAATAACAATGAAAGATAACTCCGGAGTTGACTCAGATAACTTTAGCATTCTGTTTCAAAAAATTCTAAACTTTGAACATGTCGAAACGATTATTAATTTCAGCGTTACTGTTTTTTTCATTGGCCGAGATAGCTTTCGCCCAGGAAAATACGCTGGCTGGCTCCTGGCTGATTAATGAAGATTTAAGTGAGGCCACTGATGACAAGGTTGAAATCGCTTTGATAGCCTCAGGGGCAAAACCCACCAAAGGTTTTTTTAATCGTGATAGAGAGTATTACCGTGGCGGTCCAGTTGAACAGGAAATGTATGACTACATTTCCTATGAACTGACTCTGGATATCACCGTCGTTGATCAGACCGAATATCTATTTCAGTATGATGAATTCCAGCGACCTGTTTACCTGGATAACCGTGGCAACAGTGTCAGCCTGAGCAGCCTTGATGAAGTAAAGGATTTTTCCTTCGCTCATTGGGAAGACAACCAACTTGTCGTTGAAGGCCGCCCCCGTGATGGTGGTTTTACCGATGAACGCTACAGCCTGAGTGACGACGGCAATCAGTTAACCGTTGAGCTCTATTTACAACCAAAATATTTTAGTGAAGCTATCGAGTTATTGCGGGTCTACGACCGTGTATCAAAAGAAAATATAGAATAGCCAACTCAATGCTGTTTTAGTCACAGCAATACCGACTATATAAAAGAAAACCAGTACCGCACTAACAAAAGCCGCGATCTTTTTAGGCCGGGAATATTTATCCCCCAGTGCGATCATACCCAAAACGATATAGACCAGTAATAAACCAATCTTATGCACCAGCCAACCTTGCTTTAGCAGACCAAAACCAAGCACAAATAACAGGGCGAATGCACTTAATAATAAAAGCGTATCAATGATGTGGGGCAGAATTTTAACCGGCTTCAACTGCAACAATGGGGATTCTTGCAGCATCCAGTAACCGCGTAATAGAAACCCGGCAATACTCAATAGCGCGCAACTCATATGGATGGTTTTAAAAATAAAGTAGCTGTCCATCTCTCTTTATCCCGGTATGCTTAACGCTAGCTATAATAATACAAACCAACCATAAACTGACTTATTAATTGCGATACCAACAATATAAATAAAGGTCAGTACGCCACAGAAAAATCCAGCGACCCTGATCTGTTTAGTTCGTCCCCGACTGAGTGTCACACCGACAAAAAACAGATAAAACATTAACAATAACACCTTCATGCTCAGCCACGGCTGATTAAACAAACCGAAGTTCACCATAAAGGCCATCCAGAATCCACAAGACAGAAAAAGACCGTCTATCAGGTGAGGAATCAGGAGCACCAGTTTATGATTCAACCATTTGGAATCAATGAGCATCAGGTAGGAGCGAAACAGAAAACCCGTAAAACTTAACAAGGCGAATGTCATATGCAGGGTTTTAAGTGCTAGATACATGTAAAACAAATAGCTCTGGCGAAAAAACGCTAAAGCCTACTTGAAATAAGGTCAAAATAACAGCCAGACAGCACATAAATAGTGTGTAAATCCTGTGCAACCATCTTTACTCCTTTCCCTGCTCCTTTACCCCTGTCTCTTTATCGAATTAGCCCCCTCCCTGTGCTATATTGCCCCGCTACCAACTGCTACCCTTTTCCGGCTTCAGCCCAGGAGGATAATAATGAAATTCAATAATATTCTGGAAAGTATTGGCAACACCCCGCACATTCGCTTGAATAAACTGTTGGGAGATAAAGCTGAAGTCTGGATGAAAGCCGAACGTTCGAACCCCGGCGGCAGCATAAAAGACCGCATTGCTTTGGCGATGATCGAAGCTGCCGAGCAAAGTGGTGAGCTCAGCAAAGACAGTGTCATTATTGAACCAACTTCAGGCAATACCGGCATTGGCCTGGCTATGGTCGCAGCTGTTAAAGGCTATCGTCTGATTCTGACCATGCCGGAATCCATGTCTATAGAGCGTCGCCGTTATATGGCGGCACTAGGGGCAGAATTAGTACTGACACCCAAAGAGCTCGGGATGGGAGGCTGTATTGAAAGAGCCAATGAATTAATGGATGAATATGAAAATGCCTGGATGCCTTCTCAATTTTCCAATCCGGTCAATGTAACAGTCCATAAAGAAACCACCGCTCAGGAAATATTGGCGGACTTTCCCGAAGGGATTGATTATATGATTACTGGCGTCGGGACAGGCGGACACATCACCGGTTGTGCTGAGGTTCTTAAAGAAAAATTTCCTGCCATGCAGGTTTTTGCTGTGGAACCCGTTAAGTCACAGGTAATTGCCGGCATGGTGAAAGGTCTGCACCGCATTCAGGGCATTGGAGCCGGATTTATTCCTGACGTGTTAAACACGGATATTCTTGACGGCACCATTGCTGTAACCGAAGAGGATGCTTTTGAAATGGCTCGCCGCTGCAGTAAGGAAGAAGGCATCTTCATAGGTATTTCATCCGGCGCCACTTTGGCTGCAGTCGCACAAAAGCTTGATGATATTCCTGCTGGCGCAAGAGTTCTGGTGTTCTCCTATGATACAGGCGAACGTTATCTCTCTATAGAAGACTTATTCCAGGCTTAAATAAAACCCACTTAACAAAGGGCTCAGAGTAAATTCACTCCAAGCTCCGGAGATCATCATGTCTGAACCTTACCAAAAGTGGATACCGCCAGAAGGTTTTAAGTGGATTTATGCTTCCCTGCTGATCAGCATGCTACTTGGGGCACTGGATCAAACCATTATTTCTACCGCACTTCCAACCATGGTCGGCGAGCTGAATGGCGTTTCCTACATGGCCTGGGTAATCACTGCTTATATTCTGGCATCAACCATTTCCATGCCTATCTATGGCAAATTGGGTGATCTGATGGGTCGACGTGCCATGATGTTAAGCGCCCTCAGTATTTTTGTTGCTGGGTCTGCTTTGGGCGGCTTCAGTCAAAATGTCGGTCAACTCATTGCTTTTCGGGGCATACAAGGCCTGGGTGGTGGCGGACTAATGGTATTAACCCAAGCCACCATGGCAGATCTGGTTCCGATTCGTGAGCGTTCCAAATACATGGCGCCTATCGGCATGATGTTTGCCATTGCTTCTATTACAGGCCCCCTGATCGGCGGATATTTAACAGACTATGTCAGCTGGCGCTGGACCTTTTGGATTAACCTGCCCATTGGTCTGACAGTTATCGGCATCTGCTGGAAAGGGCTCAGACTCAACAAGCCTGCCAAAGATTTCACCCTTGATATAGGCGGAATCGTCAGCATGATATTTGCCGTGAGTTTTCTGACCCTGTTTTTCAGCTGGGGCGGCACGACCTTTGCCTGGACTTCGGCACCAATCATCAGTCTCGGCATTCTTGCAATCCTTGCTGCACTGCTATTCCTTTATGCTGAGAACCGCGCTAAAGATCCGATAATCCCGATCAGTCTGTTCCATAATGCCACCTTCAATATCACAACCTTACTGGGACTGCTGGTCGGCATCGGCATGTTCTCATCAATCGCCTATATGCCGACTTATTTTCAAATGGTATATGGCTACTCCGCGATTGTTTCCGGCTATTTGATGATACCGATGATGCTCGGCATCATTTTTACTATCAACCTGACCGGGCAACTGGCAGCAAGAACAGGCTATTACAAAAAGTATCCGATTATCGGCTTATGTTTGTGCTCAATTACCCTGTTTCTGTTTTCAACATTACAAGTTGGACAACCTGTCGCACTGGTTTGCAGTTATATTTTTATGATGGGCACTGGTATGGGCTGTATTTTCCAGATATTAATCCTGGCCGTTCAGAATTCAGTCCCCTTTGATGAAGTAGGGACTGCAACATCAGCCAATGCTTTTTTCCGCGAAATAGGTGCGACCATGGGCATTGCAGTAGTCGGTTCATTATTTTCAGCCCGCCTGACTACAATGCTGTTAGAGCGCCTACCGGCAAACATGGTATTACCCATCGATGATGTTGAATCAATCACCCCCGCTATCCTGCGCGCCATGCCTGAATCGATGCAGGATATATTTGTTAATACCTACGCCGACGCCCTGACCCCGATTTTCTTATACATCATGCCGGTTTTTCTCTGCGGTATTGTCCTGGCTTGTTTTTTACCCAACACAAAACTGGAACAAAAAACGCCTGGTATACCCAAATCTCAGCAAAGCGAACTCGTGTCAGAGTAAACCTTTACCCTGACACTCATCTAGATTTGTGCATTCAATTTAGGCACAGTAATAACAATTTCATTATCACTACGCTCTACCTGCATCCCGGCTTCATCTATCGCATCTGATAAAAACAAGGATTGTGAGAAACGGCTCTCCTGCATACTTCTGCTGCTAAAACCACTGACGCTTTCATCACGTTCACTTTTTACTGAACCTGAAACCATCAGAAAATTATTATTCAGTTCGGTATTAACTTCCACTTCCTGCCCTTCAGGTATTGCGATAACAATACGGTAGGCATCACTATTTTCCGTCATTGAAATCGCAGGCCCGCTGCTGATCAAACCAAAGCCAAAATCTTCCTGGTTAAAAAACGGAAAACCCTGCTTCATGGAATTCATCAGTTCATCCATACGCTGCTGCATTTCAGAAAAACTACTGCCCGGCCTTATAAAAAAACCATCCGCAAAGGGGTCGTTAAAGCCGGGAAAAGGATCCGTAGAAGCTTGAGCATTATTTGCCTGCTGATTCTGTATGGCTGGAGCATTTTGCACTTGTACCACAGGCGTAACTTCTGTTGGGGCAGGACTCTGCTGCTGTGTCGCTGTTTGTAAGTTTCTAACTTCCGTAGCAAGATTCCAGGTAAAAACTGATAACACGATCAACAAACAAAGCACTGCTCCAACAAGAATATCTGAGAGTGGGTATTTCTGAATTTTTTCCATCATCACTTCTTCAAAGTAAATTTAAGGAAGCAAGTCAAAGAAAAATCTTTGTTAATTTATTTATGGGAACGCCTGAATATTTTTCAAGACTATCTTGATTTTTTACAGACAGACCTTATAGCAATAACCACTAACTCTTAACTAAATTACAGGAGGCAATTATGTTATTTAAATCGATATCTTTTTTAGCTGGTTTGCTGATCTGTAGCCAGTTAAGTGCTGCTACTGACATCATCAGGCAGCTGGATGGCACTAACTATGACAGCAAACAGGCTATTAATTCGAAACTGGAAATTCAGATATTGAGGTGGTCAGATGAATCTGAACAGGAACTTGTGGCTAATCTTTATGAAGAGTATCTGCAAAACCAGGATGACACTGTCTTCGTCAAAGCCCTGGAAGAACAAATTATTAAAGGTTATCTGCGTACCAGCGAAGTAACCGGCTATATCGTTCACTATGCCTGGAACGAACAAAGTGCAGAGGGTGAAAGACTTGCCTTGTTAATCAGCCCCGGTCTGAAAAGCATCAATCCGACAATATGGAAAGAACCCAATCTGAATCCAGTCGTTTCACTTAAACCAAACCCTGACTATAAAGACTTCACTTTAGTTGAAGTGCTTATTAATAATGGCGAAGGTGTCGTTAAAACATCCCTGGCTTCAGATATTCAGCTAAGAGAAGACAACAAACTGTCACTTGCTGATTTCTCTTCTGCGCATGACTTTGCCGTCATACATAAAGCCAGTTGATAGTTTCTTGGTAAGATGTCGGAGTAAAAAGTTACTCTGACACCTTCCTGCTCCTTTCCATTCACTTTTTATTCCCTTCCTGACCACTGACGGCATGAGCAAAGATTAAAAAAATAAAGGCCAAAAGCATTAGCGTCACGAGCGAAGATAAGACAAGGCGAAGCTGAAAATTAATGAAGGCGCATACAATGGCAGTATGTAACTGAGTTAATTTTTAGCTTCAACGAAGTATTATCAAGCGCAGTAGCTAATTTAGTTTTTTAGGCGGTATCCTGTTTTAAAAATCCAGAAAATTCCGACTAGACAAATCAACAGAAACAAGCCAGTCATACTCAGGCTCACCCAAAGATTCACATCAGATATTTCATAAAAACTCCAGCGGAAACCACTCACCAGATATACCACAGGGTTAAACAAAGTCACTTTTTGCCAGAATTCCGGCAACATGTTAATTGAATAAAAGCTGCCGCCCAGAAAGGTCAACGGCGTAATAATCAATAAAGGAACGATCTGCAGCTTTTCAAAATTATCAGCCCAGATGCCGATAATAAAACCCAGCATACTGAAGGTTAATGCGGTTAGCATGAGGAAAAAAAGCATTAAAAATGGATGCATTATCTGCATATCAACAAAAAACGAGGCGGTGATTAATATGATGCTGCCGACTATTAATGATTTACAGGCTGCAGCTCCCACATAACCCAATACAATTTCCAGGGTTGATACCGGTGCCGACAGCAATTCAAAAATCGTTCCGATAAAACGTGGAAAATAAATACCGAAAGAAGCATTGGAAACACTTTGCGTCAGCAAGGAAAGCATCATCAATCCTGGTACCAGAAATGCCGCATAACTGACGCCATCAATATCACTCATGCGGGACCCAATTGCACTACCAAAGACAATAAAATACAGAGAGGTTGAAAGCACCGGCGAAACGATACTTTGTGCAATCGTGCGCCAGGTTCTGGCCATTTCGTATTTAAAAATTGCAACAACCGCTCGATAATTCATTATTTTCTCACCAGATTTACAAATATTTCTTCCAAAGAGCTTTGTTTGGTGGCCAGATCCCGATAGTGGATATTCGCAGCTTCTATTTCGTCAAGTAGTGCTGTAATACCTGTATCTTCCTGCTGAACGTCATAACTGTACTTTAACTGCATGCCATCATCGGCAAGCTGCAGGTTATATTGAGACAGGCTTGCCGGGATTTCGGAGAGTTTTTCAGTCAGGTATAAAATGAGATATTTTTCACCCATTTTTTGTATGAGCGCATCTTTTTCATCCACCAGAATTATCTCACCGCGGTTAATCACACCAATACGATCAGCCATTTCTTCTGCTTCATCTATATAGTGAGTTGTAAGAATAACCGTCACACCGGAATCTTTTAATTCACGGATGGTTTCCCACATTTCCTTACGCAGCTCGACATCGACACCAGCAGTTGGCTCATCCAGAAACAGAATATCTGGCTCATGCGCGAGAGCCTTACCGATTAAGACACGACGTTTCATACCACCGGAAAGTGTCACTAGCTTATTGTCTTTCTTCTCCCACAAAGACAATGACTTCAGCACTTTCTCTATGTGCACAGGATCTTTTTTCTTACCGAATAAACCACGACTGAATTCCAGTACATTATTTACCGTTTCAAAAGTCTCTATGGTTAATTCCTGGGGTACCAGGCCAATCATTGAACGCGCTTGCCGGTAATCTTTCTGAATATCATAGCCGGCTACAGTAATTGAGCCGTCTGTTGGCGTCACAATTCCGCAAATAGTACTGATCAGGGTGGTTTTGCCTGCGCCGTTGGGCCCTAACAGCGCAATGATTTCGCCCTGTTCTATATCAAGATTAATATCTTTAAGTGCCTGGAACCCGCCGTCGTATATTTTATTAAGATTTTTAATGGATATTATTGCTGACATTTTGTTCCTTTGACTAAAGCCCGACTGAGCGGATGCAGTGGGTAGGCATTCTAGGCAAGATCAGACTTAAAATAAACGCTTATATGTAACCAAAGTGCCAATAACTTGTTATGCTTGCGGCGTTTCAGATTCAGAGCCCGCTTATGAGTATTGTAAAAACCGAGAATTTGCACAAAAAATATCCCGTACCGGGTAAAAAAAATGATTTCTTTTTTGCCGTCAATGGCACATCCCTGGCTATCGAAGCCGGAGAAATTTATGGCATTCTTGGCCCCAACGGTGCTGGAAAAACCACGACGCTGGAAATGATAGAGGGTCTTACTGATATCGATGAAGGGGAAGCCTGGGTAGACAATATTTCAGTCACCAAGGAACCTTACAGAGTTAAGAAAATTATTGGCGTACAACTGCAAGCCAATGAGTATTTTGATCATCTGAATCTGGCTGAACTGATTAAACTTTTCAGTCAGCTTTATGGCCGCCATGACAATCCTCTCGATTTGCTTGCTCACGTCAACCTGCAGGAAAAAGCCCATGCCAAACCCAAGGAGCTTTCCGGCGGACAACAACAACGTTTCTCCATCGCCTGTGCCCTCGTGCATGAACCTAAAGTTCTGTTTCTGGATGAACCGACTACTGGACTGGATCCGCAAGCCAAACGTAATATCTGGGAGCTGGTCAAAAACCTTAATGCCAGAGGCATGACCATCGTACTGACAACCCACAACATGGAAGAAGCCGAATACCTTTGTGACCGCCTGGCAATTATGGATCATGGCAAAATTATCGCTGAAGGCACACCTCAGGAGTTGATTCTGTCACATGCACCGGAACCACCACAGACGCCTTTGCACGGCAATCTGGAAGACGTTTTTCTGGCGCTGACCGGCACCGGATTAAGGGAGTAAGGAAATATGAATTTAACGCTGGTTATGACCAAAGTATTTCTTAAAATCTTTTCCCGGGATCGTCAGGCAATCGTGTTTTCATTGATTTTTCCTTTATTGGTGATGATGGCTTTTGGCTTTTTTAATAGTGGGGAAGCAGACCCAATCGCTATTGGCGTCGCAGATAGCGCCGATTCAACGCTGAGCAGGAATTTTATCGCCAGTATTAATAGCAACCCCCTGTTTGATATCACTGAGGGAACAGAAGAAAGCCTGCGTGTCCAGGTTATCAATGGCAATATCGGACTTGCATTGCTGATACCGGAAGAGTTTCGTGGCACTCCCGCCAATATCGACTTGCGTGTTCTGATTGATACCTCACAGACAGCACAAATGAATACGGTTATTCCCTTACTACAACAAGGTCTGGTTGATGTGGAACGTGATTTGCGTAATCTTGAACCCCTGTTTGATCTGGCCATAGAAGATGTCGAAGCAAGGACACAGACCTATCTCGATTTTCTGGTGCCTGGTTTGCTGGCGATGGCCTTGATGCAAATTGCCATGGGTGGCAGTGGCTTTAATCTGGTCGAATTCCGTCGTAAAGGCATTTTAAAACGCTTATTTGTGACACCCATACAACCAAAAAACTTTATTACCGGCCTGGTGTTATCCCGGCTGCTGATCGTGATAATTCAACTGTCCATCCTATTAGGCATTGCGATTTTATTATTGAACATTACTTTTATCGGCAATCTGGCCAACCTTTATGTTTTTATTATTCTGGGCACCACTATCTTTCTCAGTTTAGGTTTTTGCCTGGGCTCTCTGGCAAAAACCCAGCAGGCCATCATGGCCATGAACATGCTGTTGACCTGGCCGCAAATGTTGCTGACCGGTATTTTTTATCCGATAGATGCCATGCCCACCATCATTCAGCCACTGGCGAATATTCTGCCCTTGAGCTTTGTCGTGAGTGGCTTACGCGGTGTCGCTATCGAAGGCGCCAATGTCCTTGAGCTGATGCCGAATATCATTGGCATAGTTATCTGGATAGCTATCGGGCTTGGTTTTGCCATCAAGTTGTTTAACTGGAAAGAAGTGGCGACTTAAATTATAGGCTATGACGATTTTTTTCGCAGATAACCCACTGATAAAGCTGAATTTTCTCCAATAGTAAACCACCGTACACTACTGCAGAATGAGCAGGGAAAATTGCCCGCTTTATAATGCAGATGACCTCCTAAAAGAAAAAGGCTTTAGGGGGATTCTGTTAGACAGACAAACTAAAACTTAATGGATTAGAGAGAAACTCGCTGCACCACAGGAAACACAACTACCTGCCCTATCTGCAAACGTTCAAAATCGACTTCCGGGTTATATTGACGGAACAACCACATGGGTACAGAGCGTTGTCTGGTCAGATTACTCAAAAAATCACGACGCTTAATACTGTATTCTTCCGTCTGCTGGATACGATAGTTGGCAAAATACTGCTGTTGTAAATCACGATGAAACGCGCGTCGACGATTCTCAAAGGTTGCCTGGTCGACTCTGGAAAAATCCAGTTTCAGACGATCACCAATCATCACCGGATCACGAAAAGCCAGACCGTTCAGATTACGTAAGACTTGGGTTCTGATGCCTAGCCAATCTGCATAATGCCCAAGAGTTTCAATGGCCTGAATCTCGATTGTATTGTCACTGGCGACACTATAGTCTGCCGGGTCGGCTGATAAATCAGTCAGTAGTTGTTCCGCGTTTTCCTCAACCATTACTTCAGCTTCTACGGCTTCCAAAGTAGCATCCAGCTCTGATTCCACTTGATTGCCAGTCTCCACTGCAGCGATTAAATCCATTTCACTGTCTTCCACTGAATCTGTTTCTTGCACTGCTGCCACAAGCTCTGTGGTCTGAACAGCCCCTTCAGCTGCACGCAGGCGCAAACTCTGGCCCGGGAAAATCATACCCCGGTTATTCAAGCCATTTAGCGTAACCAGGCTATCAACAGACACACGATAACGTTCAGCAATAATTGATAAGGTGTCGCCACGGCGGACTTCATAGAGCCCGTTAGTCGGTATTTCAAGTGGCGTATTGTCATTAACCACCAGGGTTGGAATTGAGCCGTCCTGTTGCGGCAGTAATAGCTGCTGACCTATCCTGATGCTATTTCTGTCACGTAATTGATTGATGGCCACCAATTCAGAAACTGTTGTTCGATAACGCTCGGCAATCACCGACAAAGAATCTCCCCGACGAACGACATAACTTAAATCAGGGATCTGTTCGCTGAATAAAGTTGTCAGGGGTAAGGTATTAAGACTGGCGATTAAATTACCTCCCGGTAAAACATCACGCCTGACTTTTATTGAGTAGCCTTTGGGAATACGTTTTGTGCCTGACCAGACAGCTGGTTGTAAGGCCGGATTATCCCGTCTCAGATCAGCGACACTGACACCCAGAGTATTCGCCAGGTCCTGAGCAGAAACATAAGAGGTCATTTCCTCTTCATAGAAACCCGGATGTGAATCAAGCGTGATAGGACCATAGTAAGTTTCATAGTGACTGTCGACCTCCAGTGCAGCCAGAAACTGCGCATAAAAATTACGTGATGCAAAACCAAAACGGGGGCCTTTATATTCAGCAATAATGCGACCTATATCATCAGAACCAACATCACGCACGGCTCGTGCAATACCATTAGCGCCATGATTGTATGCTGTCAGGGCCAGCGGCCATGTACCCAAAGCATTGTAGTTAAATTCAAGTAACTCCATAGCACCATAGGTTGCCGAATACGGATCCAGACGCTCATCCACGACGTAATCAACCCGCATAAAACGCTGTGCCGTTGACCGCACGAACTGCCACATTCCGGTCGCAGCAGCACTGGAATAAGCACCGGGATGAAAAGACGACTCCACATGTGGCAGTATGGCCAGCTCAATCGGCATACCCTTACTGCGTACCACTTCTTCTATATGATTACGATAGGCACCTGCCCGTTGCAGGCCTTCGATAAAACGGTCTCTTTGCCCCAGTTGCCAGCGCACACTGTTCGCCGCTCTGGCAAGCCGCTCATTGGAAACATCTTTGGGCCACAAATCGAGAATTTTCTGCTGTGAAGGGGTCAATCCACTGCGTTTACCACTGGCCAGCACACGCAAATCGCTTGCTATTTCCTCACGGGTGCTATTGATGGTTGTGCGGTCGCGATTCAGTTTGGTGTAAATAACGGCAAGGTTTTCAGAATCATGCAGGAAGCCGCTTTTAGTATCGGCTTCTGTATAGACTTTAATCCAGAAATTAATGGCCGGACGAATATTTTCGGGAACAGGGAAATCGCTCTCTGCAGAACTGGCGGTGGCTGAAAAGAAAAATCCGCCAAGGCAAAATAACAAACCAAGCTGGAAACTCAGAAAGCTAAAGTATTTGCGCATAAAACTTGTGTAATCCCCTGTTTAATGGGACAAAGAGTAATTGAGTCTTTAGCACATTTCAAGAAATTGATATGCCCGATTTATGTGGCTTTGAGCACTTATTCAACTAGTGGGTCATCGCATAGATGACATAATTCAAACCAAAGCGATAGGCCAGCGCTGTCATGGGCTCAGGATAGACCGGATCATCGGCATGTTCCCAGGCGTCACCCATGTCCATATTGTAATTTATCGCCACCATCAGGCGACCGTGATCATCATAGACACCACGCCAGGCCTGAGGTCCACGTAATTCAGCTTGTACGGAACCATCAGCAGCCCGGTACAAGTGACGACGACCTGGTATCTGGGTCAATTGATCCAGCACATAAAGCACATTAAAAACCTCATCCTCGCTACTTAAATCCACAATGGCACGGGTGGGGAATATCTTACTCATCGCATGTTGAAAGGATTGCCATTCAGCAGCACCATGAAAGTCATCAACCACCAGAAAACCACCCCGGTACAGGTATTCTCGCCAGCGTGCGACTTCTTCCGGTCTTGGATCCCAGCCGCCCTGTCCTACCTGCTGCACAAATAACCAGGGGTAGTCAAAGATTTCATCTTCCATAATGCTCAGATGCATGCTGTCCTCGGCAACATCAATGCGGGAAAGCCGACTTAGACCTTCCAGAAAATGAAATTCAGCTGAAGGATAGTCTATCGCCCACCAACCCTGTCCACGGTTGGAAAGCGCAAAATTTCTGCCTCTCGGCCCATAGCCATTATTATAAATAAGCCGGGCCATATGAAATTCAGCCTGGGATTGATTGCCGGCATTGAACTCCTGGGCAAAACTGTTTGTCACCAGCAGTACTGGAAAAAGTATGGATAAAAACGTAAGTAACCTGAGAGAAAACATCAAACTTCTGCCAGCCTGACAACATCATAGGCAGGCTCTTCGTAAGGGTGTGCCTGTTTTAGAACATCGACTGCTTCGACTATCAAAGCCTCTTCACAAACCATTTCCACCTTGAGCTCAGCGACCGTCTGTATCATCCCCTGCTGCCCCAGATACGGATCACTACCTTCGAGTGCCCGAAACTGCCCCTGGCCTAAAGTTTGCCAGCAACAGGAATCATAATTGCCGATTTTGCCAACACCGATAGCAAACAGAGCAGACTTGACCGCTTCAAGATGGGATTCAGGCACATAAAAGCTAAGTTTGAACATAGCGCTAATATAGCGCTTGTCGAAACAACGGACTAGTGCGAATGTGCAAGCTGAACAATAAAACAAAAAAAAGCAGCCCGAAGGCTGCTTTTTTATTCAACACTATTAATACTGTTAAACGGCAACAATATTTTCAGCTTGCGGTCCTTTTTGACCTTGAGTGACTTCAAACTCAACTTTCTGACCTTCGGCCAAAGTTTTATAGCCAGAGCTGACAATTGCACTGTAATGTGCAAAAACATCAGGACCTGATTCCTGTTCAATAAAGCCAAAGCCTTTTGACTCATTAAACCATTTAACTGTTCCAGTTACTTTATCAGACATAAAAATTACCTTTAAAATTTAAAAAAATATTGTTTCATTAAACATTGTTAAGAAACGAGTTGTAGCATGGAAATAAGCCTAAATTTAGAAACTCTTTAATACTCTTTTAAAAACTGGATTTAAATAATCTGGATTTAAAAATAGAGAACGATGAAAATACAAGATATGCAACGAAAAGAAGTTATAAATATTTAGCTACACTTTCTAGCTGGCTCGCAGATTATAGGCGGGATAAAACAAAGTCAACGATTATTTCTTAAAAGTTTAATAAATTCTGTCCAGCAATAAAGCCAGATAACAATGCCAATTGTTAAGATCAGGTTAACATTTTGCGGATCATTCAAAAAAGCCACAAAAGCATCTCCCCTTGCCCAGAATTTTCCGTATAAACCAAGCGCAACCAGAACGGTGCCCGGCATTTCATAAAGCGCCAAACGAAGCATTTTTTTACTGATTAAATTGTCTGCCTTTATGCTGAAAACGGCCATCACTCTGGAACACAATTTCAAAAACACCTTTTGGGAAAAGCTGTACATCACTATTTGCATCAAAATGATAGATATAGAACGCAGCAGTATATTGCTTCAGCAGCGTTGGTGAAAGTTTTTGAAAATTAAGCCTATACATTGATTCAGCTTTCAGTCAGCCTTTTATTTAATCATGTATACATTAATTTCAACTCATTGATCAAAAGTTTTTTATAAAAGGGGTAACTAAGCCCTACCCCAACCAATGACGCGCATTTCTGAACATACGCATGGTGGGGCTATATTCCTGCCAATCGTCTGGACGCCAGGCGTTGGTCACTGCACGGAAAACACGCTCAGGATGAGGCATCATGATGGTGAAACGACCATCTTCATTACATAGCCCTGCTATGCCATTGGGCGATCCATTAGGATTAGCCGGATAACTTTGTGTAACCTCGCCTTTATAATCAACATACTGCATGGCCACTGTTGTGCTGTTTAATACCGCCTGTTCCGCTTCTTTAGAACCAAATTCTGCTCTGCCTTCACCATGCGCAATCGCTATTGGAAATACAGAACCTGCCATGCCCTGGAGTAAAACCGAAGGACTGTCCTGAATTTTTACCAGCGAGGTTCGCCCTTCAAACTGTTCGGATGCATTTCTGACAAAGTGTGGCCAGTGTGCAGTCCCCGGTATCAGTTCATGCAGATTAGACATCATCTGACAGCCGTTACAAACACCGAGGGCTAATGTGTTTTCACTCGAAAAGAAAGCTTCAAACTGTTTACGTGCATTGTCATTAAACAGGATTGACTTAGCCCAACCCTCGCCTGCACCGAGCACATCACCATAGGAAAATCCGCCACAGGCAACCAACGCATTAAAAAGTTCAAGGCTAACCTCACCGCTAATAATATCGCTCATATGCACATCAATAGCATCAAACCCGGCACGCTCAAAAGCCGCGGCCATTTCAAGCTGCCCATTAACACCCTGCTCACGCAGAACCGCAATGCGAGGCCTGGCTTTATTATTAATATATGGTGCAGAGATATCCTCATTAATATCAAAACTCAGGTCGACAAACAGCCCGCTATCATTCTCATCCTGAATGCGTTCGTATTCCTGTTTTGCACATTCGCTGTTGTCACGCAGACTTTGTATCTGATATGAAGTATTTGCCCACAGGCTATGATAATGGGTCCGCGTAGCACTCAGCACATCCTTGCCTTCATAAAAGAAATGAATGTCATTACCGGCAACCGGCTCACCAATATCAAAACAGATATCAGCCAGACCATAACCTTCTGCCAGTTCATTCAGTTGTGTTAATTTATCCACAGCCACCTGAATCACAGCACCTAACTCCTCATTGAACAGACTGTCCAGTAAGTTCTGCTGGCTGGTAATACCACCCAAGTGAACAGACAAACCACAATGTCCGGCAAAGGCCATTTCCATTAAGGTCACAAATACACCGCCGTCGGAACGGTCGTGATAGGCCAGCAGCAAACCCTGCTCCATGGCATCCTGAATAAAAGCAAAGAAAGCTTTTAAGTCAGATGCACTGTGCAGATCCGGCACCTTATTACCAAGCTGTTTATAGACCTGTGCCAGGGCTGAGCCGCCTAGACGATTGGAGCCCAGACCCAAATCCAGTAACAACAGGCGGCTATCCTGATCCAAACGTAATTGCGGTGTTAAGGTCTGACGAATATCCTGTACTGGAGCAAAAGCTGAAACAATCAAGGATAAAGGCGAGGTGACACTCTTGGCTTTTTTGCTTTGTGCATCCTGCCAAACTGTGCGCATCGACATGGAGTCTTTGCCGACCGGGATCGTAATACCGAGTTCCGGGCACAATTCCATCCCTACAGCTTTCACAGTCTCATAAAGCTTCGCATCCTCACCGGGAAAACCAGCAGCAGCCATCCAGTTTGCCGATAACTTGATATCACTGATTTTATTGATACGGGCACAGGCAATGTTGGTAATGGCCTCAGCGACCGCCATGCGCCCTGATGCCGCTGCATTAATTAAGGCCGTCGGCGTTCTTTCGCCCATCGCCATGGCTTCGCCAAAATCGGAATCGAATGATTGTGCTGTTACCGCTGCATCCGCCACCGGCACCTGCCAGGGGCCAACCATCTGTTCACGCGCCACCATCCCGGTAATTGAACGATCGCCAATCGTAATAAGAAAACTCTTACTGGCCACCGTCGGCAATTGCAATACACGCTCAGCTGCTTCCTCCAGGCTGATACCTTTGGCATCAAATGCTTTCAGTTTACCTTTGACAGTTTTAACGTTCCTGTGCATTTTCGGTGGCTTACCGAATAATACGGACATTGGCAGGTCAATGGGCTGGTTGGAAAAGTGTGTATCCTGCAATGACAAGTGTAATTCTTCGGTAGCTTCACCCACTACCGCAAACGGGCATCGCTCACGCTGGCAAATTCGCTCAAACCGTTCAAGATCTTCCCCAGTCACTGCCAGCACATAGCGTTCCTGTGCTTCGTTACACCAGATTTCCATCGGTGACATACGGGTTTCTGCATTCGGAATTTCACGCAGATTAAACTGTCCTCCACGCCCGCCATCCTTGACCAGTTCGGGTAAGGCATTGGACAGTCCACCCGCACCGACATCATGAATAAATTTAATAGGATTCCGCTCACCCTGCGCCCAGCACTGATCAATCACTTCCTGGCAGCGGCGTTCCATTTCAGCGTTATCCCGTTGTACCGACGCAAAATCCAGATCTTCATGACTGGTTCCTGAAGCCATGGAAGACGCTGCTCCACCACCCAGGCCAATCAGCATGGCCGGACCACCCAATACAATTAATTTAGCACCTACAGGAATATCTTGTTTCTGTACATGCTGGTCGCGGATATTGCCCAGACCACCAGCCAGCATAATCGGTTTGTGATAACCACGAATATCCTCCTGCCCATGATCTGACAGCTCAGAGTCAGGCATCAGATACTCAAAGCTGCGAAAATAACCACACAAATTAGGTCGGCCATATTCATTATTAAAAGCCGCGCCACCTATCGGCCCTTCCAACATGATATCCAAAGCCGAAGCAACATGATCGGGTTTGCCGTTATCTTCTTCCCAGGGCTGAATCTGACCTGGGATCTTCAGATTCGACACGGAAAACCCTGTTAAACCGGCTTTGGGTTTTGAACCAGTACCGGTAGCCCCTTCATCACGAATTTCACCACCGGAACCCGTGGAAGCACCCGGAAAAGGGGCAATAGCAGTCGGGTGATTATGCGTTTCAACCTTGCTGAGGATATGGATGTCTTCCTGGTGATATTGATAACTGCGGCTCTTGGGATCAGGAAAGAAACGCCCCGCTTTCATACCTTTCATGACTGAAGCATTATCTTTATAGGCCGATAGCACCCCCTCGCTATGACACTCATAAGTATTACGAATCATCGCAAACAGGGACTTGTCCTGGACCTGGCCATCTACTGTCCAGGACGCATTAAATATTTTATGGCGGCAATGCTCCGAGTTGGCCTGGGCAAACATCATTAACTCAATATCGTTGGGATTACGCCCAAGTGCAATAAAACTTTCATGCAAATAATCTATTTCGTCTTCTGCCAGTGCCAGGCCCATGTTCTTGTTAGCGTCGACCAGAGCCTGCTTACCGCCTTGCAGTATATCTATGGTCTGCATCGAACTGGCTTCGGCAGACTGAAAAAGTTTTTCAGCACCTTTGATGTCCAGCACCACTATTTGGGTCATACGATCATGCAAGTAAGGCAATAGTTTATGTTCATCAATTTCTGCAGAGGCATGCAATGTGAACAAGATGCCCCGTTCCAGTCGTTTTACTTTGGATAAGCCGCAATTCAATGCGATATCCGTTGCCTTGGAAGACCAGGGAGAGATAGTCCCTAAACGCGGAATCACCAGATAGTGCTGCGTTACCTGAGCGTTTTGCTCTGATTGCTCTGCTACTTGGGGGCCATATTTAAGCAGTTTGTTCAACAGCTTTAATTCATCCTCTTCAAGCTCTGCCTTGATATCTGCAAAGTGAATAAAGCGGGATTCCAGTGCTGAAACTGCGGGTAGTGCTTGCTGAATGTTGTGAAGGAGTTTTTGCGTGGTTAATAGAGAATGGGCAGGAGCACCATGCAAACTTAACATGTCAGATAGCAACCTTATTTGAGGTGAAAGTCATCAAAAAAGAAGGCGTTATGATACTGGAATTTAATCCGTGTTTATAGACAAAGATGTTCTGCTTACGCCTTAAAACTTCTCTTTCTGCTACAACAAAATAACATCTTCTTTAAAGTGCTGTTTGATCAGTTTCTGAAATGCGCCACCCAGTTCACGATAAAAATTACGTAAAGGTGAGGTATTACGCCAGGCTAGAGCGTGAATTCGGAATGTCGCCTCGTCTTCCAGATCAAGAATATGCAGGTTATCACGACCTTTAATTTCAGAGCGCAGATAAAGCGCAGGCATAAAAGCGATGCCCATCTCCATATAAACCATTTGGCGTATGGCATCCAGACTTGTACCTTCGTAATCCCGCAGCAGTTTTGCATGAAAGCGTAAGCAAAGGTCTTCTACCTGTTTATAAAACTGATGATGTTCTTCAATGGTAAGAATTTCTTCTCCAGACAGATCAAGACCTTTAACTGATTTTTCCTTTGAAAAGCGGTGTGTATTACTGGTCACCAGATAAATGGGTTCCCTAAACAATGGCATCACTGTAATTGCAGGATCCTCCAGGGGTAAGGTAGTAAATATCAGATCATATTTGCCATCCAGCAGACCATGAGCCAGATCGGTATACACTTGTTCTCGCACAAAAAGCTTCATATTTTTATATTGCTTATGGATGGTTGGCAAAATCCAGGGCAAGGCATAGGGTCCTATCGACGGTGTAACACCCAAGCGAAAAGTTCCTGTAGGACCCTTAGCCGCAAAGTTTGCTGACTCGGCAATCGCATTTACCGCCTGGATGGCTGTGTTAGTTTCCTTTAATAAGTCCCTACCCAAAGGCGTCAGAAAAATACCGTTACGGTTGCGCTCAAATAACTCAACATCCAGCGCTTCTTCCAACCCACTTAACTGTGCACTGAGCGAAGGCTGGGAAATTCTAAGCTCACGCGCTGCCTGACGCAGACTGTTGTGGCGCGCAGCAACCGAATAATAACGAAGCTGCTTTAAGGAGATTTCTTTGCCCGACATTTCACTTCCTCTTTCATATGAAAGGTTATTCCTATCACTTATTATATTTATTCCTATGTAAATAATCACTATATTTAACCTCAACGACTGTTTACTACACAATTATTTAAGGGAGTAATCGATGGAAAAAATTATTTCGGGTTTAAAAGAGTTCAAAAACAAAAGCTATGATCAGCGTAAAGAACTGTTCGAGACCCTGGCAAACGGGCAGTCTCCTGAAGTGCTTTTGATTACTTGCGCCGATTCACGAATTGATCCTAACCTGATCACACATTCTGAGCCCGGCGACCTTTTTATCTGTAGAAATGCCGGCAATATTGTTCCGCCTTATGGTGATGTCATCGGCGGTATGACGGCATCTATCGAGTTTGGTGTTGCCGCGCTGGGTATTGAGCACATTATTGTTTGTGGTCACACCGATTGCGGTGCCATGAAAGGCGCAATGAAACCTGAATCTCTGGGGGCTCTGCCAAGTGTCGCCAGCTGGCTTTCCTATACCCGTGCGGCAATTGCTGCAGTTGAGGGTCGTCACGGCGAACTTTGTGAAGACCATCTTCCGGAAGTCACTGAGCAAAATGTGCTACTGCAAATGACTCATTTGCGAACGCACCCTGCCGTGGCAGCCAAACTGGCCAGTGGTGAGGTGGAAATTCATGGCTGGGTTTATGACATCGCAGCGGGCACAGTACGTGCTTATGATGAAGAAAAACATAGCTTTGTCCCAGTCGAAGATCGTTATTACGAACTTATCCATGGCAAAAAACAGGCTGTGAACTAATAGTTTTCTTTTGAAACCATCATTAACAACATAATTGATTAGGGTAAATTTATGTTCAAGTTTGATTTAAGCAATTTAAAAGGTGATATCTATGGCGGCTTGACTGCCGGGGTTGTTGCACTGCCCCTGGCGCTGGCAATGGGTGTTGCGTCAGGACTAGGACCCATATCAGGCCTCTATGGCGCAATTATTGTTGGCTTTTTTGCTTCTTTCTTTGGCGGCACGGGAGCACAGATAACGGGGCCTACTGGTCCTATGACCGTAGTAGTCGCCGGCCTGGTAGCCAGTCTTGCCAGCATTCCTGGCATTCAAGGTGAAGCTGCACTGATTTTCACCGCAATTTTCCTTGCCGGGGTAATACAGGTCATCATGGGATTTTTAAGGCTTGGCGAGTTTATTCGCCTGGTTCCATATCCCGTCATCAGTGGTTTTATGAGCGGTATTGGTGGGATCATTATCATTCTGCAAATTGGTCCCTTACTGGGCCATCCTTCACCAGCAGGTACCGTGGATGCATTACTTAGTGCACCTGCCGCAATGGCTGCAATCAACCCTATGGCTTTAGTCTTAGGGCTTGTGACACTGGCGATCGCGTATAAATGGCCCAAGAAACTGGCTGCTTATATTCCTGGCTCCCTGGCAGCATTGATTATTGGTACGCTGATTAGTGTGGCAGTTGGTGGTGTGCCTATCTTGGGTGAAGTGCCAAGCGGCTTGCCCGTTTTTACTCTGCCTATCTTTAACCAGGACGCTATTTTCCTGGTGCTGGAAGCAGCTTTTGTTCTTGCCTTATTGGGTGCCATCGATAGCTTATTAACTTCACTGGTTGCTGATAACATGACCCGTACCCGTCATGACAGTAACCGTGAACTGATTGGCCAGGGTATCGGTAATGCTGTTGCCGGCCTGTTCGGCGGTACTGCCAGTGCCGGAGCAACCATGCGTACGGTGGTCAATATCCGTACTGGTGGTAAAACCCGTTTATCAGGCATGATCCACGCGCTGGTATTGCTGGCGATCGTGCTTGGCCTTAGCCCTCTGGCAGCACAAATACCCAATGCTGTGCTGGGTGGTATTCTGTTAAAAGTTGGCCTGGACATTATTGACTGGAGTTATCTCAAAAATGCCCATCGTGGCCCACGCTGGGATTTGGGGCTGATGTTAATGGTATTTGGTATGACCGTCTTCGTTGACTTAATCACCGCAGTTGGAGCGGGCGTTGTTATGGCTTCCCTGTATTTCGTGCATCAGGTTGCCAAAGAACAGACTGAACGCATCCGTTCTATTCACACCGTCAGGCACAATGCCACTGCGCGTGAACTGGAACTGCTGGATGAAGCCGGCAATGATGTGATTGTATTTGATTTCAGCGGCCCAATGAGTTTTGGTGCAGCTGCCGACCTGGGACATCACGCGCGATCCATTCTTTCCACTGGCGGAGCAAAAGTACTGATTCTGGACTTTGAGCGTGTCACAAAACTGGATGTATCTTCTGCACTGGCAATTGAAACTGTTGCCAGGGATGCCGTTGCCAGCGGACGTCTTGTTTATTTATGCGACATGAGCCCGGAAGTGCTTTCTGTGCTGGAAGCACTCGAAGCCGATGAGCATTTACCCCAAAGTGGGCACTTTGAGACGCTTGAAGATGCCCTGGAAGCAGCACTTCCTGCTATCCGTGAACTTCAAAAAAAAAAGTGACGTGAAAGGCACAATCGAAAGCTCACAACGACCCGCTATCGCTTAATTACGAATACTCCTCCCTTCAGGCCCGCTCTACAGCGGGCTTTTTTTGTAAAACTTCTTTTCTGAACTGCCCCAGCTTAGTGCACGCGCACCAAATTAGTTGAATTTTCCTTTCCATCTATTCTGATATTTTTATTTCTTAACTAAAAATAAAGCCTATCTTATTGATATCTATAAACTTTATATTTTTGGCACGGGTGTTGCTCAGTATCTGCTTGTGAGTACGTTGCATTCACAGGGATGAGAAAGGGTTTTACTGGACTTTCCATAAGAAACCCAGGAGTTAAGGAAATTAGTGCTGACAATAATCAGGCTACACAATTAAAACCTTGGAGAAAATGAATTATGAATAAATCGTTGCTGAAAAAATTTAAAAAGCCTTTGCTTACTTCAGCTATTTCTGTAGCAGCTCTTGCAGCTTCTATTCCGTCTCAAGCAGAAGTTACCGCTAATGCAGGTATTGCTAATAACTACATCTGGCGCGGACTGACACAGAGTATTAACGAGGCGGTAGTATCAGGTGGCCTGGATTATGCCCACGAAAGCGGATTCTATGCCGGTACTTGGGCTGCCAACGTATCTTATGACTCAGACGATGTTTATTCTTATGAGCATGATATGTATTTCGGCTTTGGTGGTGAAGCAAGCGGCTTTAGCTATGACGTAGGCTATCTGTATTACAACTATGATAGCCAGGCCGGTTTCGACTTTGGTGAAGTTTATGGTTCTATCGGTTATGGTAACTTCAGCTTAGGTCTTTCACTGCTGGCTAATGCTGAGCCTGATGAAGGTTTAAAACCAGATGGAAATATACAGGATTTTGGTTTTGCTGAAGCTTCATACTTGTCTGCCGATTATGTATGGCCACTGGAAAGCGGTACTGAGATTGGTTTTCATATTGGTTACCATGAAGGCGACTTCGCAGAAGCCTTTAACGGCACACCTTCAAATGGTTATCTTGATTATAACGTAAGCGTATCCAAAGACGGCTTCAGCTTCATGGTTACTACCACTGACCTGGAGTTTGATGCTGATGGAGGTGCTGGAGAAGACTACGCTGTGCAGGCTCCACGTGACAACGACAATGTGAAGTTTGTAGCTTCTTACTCTATTGATTTCTCATTATAAGTTTTCTTAGTTAAAACTTAATAACAAAAAGCCGGATACTGTTTGCCAGTATCCGGCTTTTTTTATTTCTGCCGTTTCAATTTAAAAAAATCACTGATTAAGCTGGCACATTCCTGCTCCAGAATACCACTCTCATATGTTGTCTGATGGTTCAGGAAAGCATTCTCTAGAAAGCATCCCTGGCTCACGATAGCCCCTGCCTTAGGCTCTGGGGTGGCAAACACCAGGTGTTTAACTCTTGCATGTACAATAGCCCCGGCACACATACTGCAAGGTTCAATAGTCACATAAAGGGTAGTTTGTGGCAGGCGATAGTTCTTTAAAAGTGCAGCAGCATTGCGCAAGGCAAGAATTTCAGCATGGGCGCTGGGGTCATTTAAGCTAATGACCTGATTATATCCTTCACCAACAACAACATTGTCTTTGACTAACACGGCACCTACAGGAACCTCACCTTTAGCCTCAGCTAATCTGGCTAACTCAAGTGCCCGTTGCATCCAATGTTCAGGCTTATAATTATCATTCGATGTCAGCACTGTTTAATGTCTCAGACTACGGCTCTGACGATAAAGAATAAAATTGAAGGCCCCAGCAAACAACCTATCCCCGTGTAAAACGTCGCCGTCATCGCCCCGTAAGGCACCAGCTTAGGATCAGTTGCTGCCAGACCAGCAGCTACGCCACTGGTAGTTCCCATCAAGCCGCCAAACACCATGGCTGACTGCGGGTTATTCAAGCCGATGAATCTGGCAATCACAGGCGTCAAGATCATTACCAATATGGATTTGACCAGTCCGGCAGCTACACTCAAGGCTATGATTTCCGAACTGGCTCCCAGGGCAGAACCCGTGACCGGGCCAACAATATAAGTCACTGCGCCAGCACCAATGGTGGTTATCTCAACCGGATCGGAATAGCCGTATGCCAAGGCAACTAGCGCGCCAACGATAAAGGATACGATAACACCGGCAAAAATTGATATAACGCCAGCCAGGCCAGCTTTTTTCAATTCACCTATTTTGACGCCGAAAGCCGTGGCAACAATGGCGAAGTCACGCATCATGCCACCGCCCATCAATCCAACTCCACCAAGATAAGCAAAATCAGCAACGCCATTACTGCCACCGGTATACCTGCCACCGAAATAAGCGGCAACCAATCCCAGGGTTATTGCAATGGCAGAGCCATGAATACGGCCATGCGTCAGTCTATCGGCGATAAGATAGGAAATCCAAAGTGTTGCACCAACTACAGCAAAGGCAACCAGCAGCGAGTTTCGAACGAAAACAGTTTCCAGAATGTCCATCAGGCGTCTACTTCGTTATTTTCAGCACTGCTTTTTGTGCCCAGTTTACTAATCAGAGGAACCAGCGCAAAACTGACGATGACTGCTGCAACACCCGCGACTATCGCCAGTACACCCCCTTCAAAAGCAGCAACAACATTCTGTCTGGCAGCCATGGCGACAACAATCGGAATATACATGGCACTCCAGAATTCAATACCTCTTCCGGAGGCCCCTTCAACGAGGCTTTTAAATCGTGATGAATTACTGGCGATGACAAGAAACAGCATGGCGATGCCAACACCACCAACATTGGCTTCTACATTCAGCAAGACGCCCAGCGCTTCGCCAATCAGCATACCTACAATCAAGCAAGCTGACAGTAAAGCAACACCATAAACCACCATACGCTAATCCTTTTTATTATTTTATATTCGAGTGCAGCAGTTTTAGTGAAAAACAGTTGCGGTAAAAATTTTAGTTAAAGTCTACAAGGGTGTTCTAAAGTAGTAATTGAATGTGTGACCCATCGCCCTGGCATTGGCAAATAAAACCAGCATGCCCTCCAGCTCATGCGCATAACGCACCGGACCAACATCTGATGTTTCAAATCCTATACCCTCGGCAAGCTCGGCTACCTTAGCCTTTGCAGCAGCATCATTACCTGCCAAGGGTATTGTTACCGGTCCTCCTGCACTTTGCGGATCCAGCATGGTTCTGTAATTCAGGGTATTAAATGCTTTCACTACGAAAGCCTCGGGAGCCATAATTTGAATAATCTCAGCATTGGACGTCTCGACTGCGTGAACTCTGAGCCCTCCTTCTACAGTATGCGTGGGATTAGTGACATCCATGATGATTTTTCCTGATAAATCCCCGAGGCCTGCTACCACGGATTCCACGACCAGCCCTGGAACAGCAATGACGACAATATCAGCATCAATGACTGATTCAGCAGGCGTAAGTGCTGATGCACCATTGCCCGTTTCTCTGACCAGAGCTAACACATCCTCGCGTTGAGGTTCACGCGAGCCATAGATAATTTCATGCCCTAAATCGGCAAATTTGGGCCCAAGTGTAGAAGCAACATTCCCTGTACCAATAATGGCAATGGTATCAGCACTGGCTTGTGCAAATAATCCAAATACCATCAATACAGGCAAGATAGATTTAACTAGCAAAGCTTTTAAAAGAGAGATATGCATGTATATAAGCCCCTTACAATCTAGCAGTAAACTGATCTTCTTGAATTGTTGAGTAAAGTAATACCTTTAGTATCAACAAATCAACAGCTGATGACTCTAAAGGACTATTCCCACTCGATAGTAGCCGGAGGCTTACTGGAAACATCGTATGAAACGCGGGACACCTCACTGACTTCGTTAATGATACGGCTGGACACTGTTTCCAGTAATTCATAGGGCAAATGTGCCCAGCGTGCTGTCATGAAATCGATTGTTTCAACTGCG
>Ga0181559_10000473_pt1 | contig 36716 bp, 32 predicted proteins | sample 011ome_21_FD_133752 | JGI IMG/M metagenome (GOLD analysis project Ga0181559, IMG submission 133752) | Coastal salt marsh microbial communities from the Groves Creek Marsh, Skidaway Island, Georgia - 011508AT metaG (megahit assembly) | ecosystem: Environmental > Aquatic > Marine > Intertidal... | reverse complement strand
TGGTATCCTCCCTCTTCTCTTTTGGCTGCTTTGCTTTGGTAGATTTTTTCTTCCCTGACTTATTTTTTGTAGTAGAATTAGCTGGCATGGCTTCCCGAAATTGGGCTACTAACTGTTGCCGCACCTGCCTGATTTTCAAATCCACTGCCTCCAAGGATCCAATCGATTGTCCCTGTAAAATGGCTTGCAAGAGTACTTTACTTCGAGCAATATCCGTGTACTTATTCAAAAACTCCAACTCCAACTCTTCCATCGATTCCTGGTACTCCTTCACGCGTGTAAAACGCTCAATTTTTACTAAATGTCGAAGTAAAATCTTCATTCCTTCCAATAAAAGTTCCAAGTAATAGGATGAACCTTTTTCCAAACGATCTAGCAATTTCTCTACTTCTTTCTGCTGTATCAAATACTGCAATTGCTGTCGAAACTTTCGGGTATTTTCCCGCTCTGCTTCTAGAAGTCGATATACCGCAGGCAAGTCCTCCCGCAATGCTTGCTCCTCAAACTCCATGGAGGAGGCCTGATCATTTTGAAGCTGAATCAAGGCTCCAATCACACTTTCAAACTCAAAAGAGCGCTCTACCACTTGGAAAAGGTAATTTTCTTGGTGCAAACTCAGTAAGGCCGCCAAATCTTGTTGAATCGATTTTTCTTGAGTAAAACCAACCACTTTTGCATCTGAAAAAATCACCTCCGTATGGATACGTGTTCGTAATATCAGCCCTTCCAAACTCCGAAGCCTGCTCAAAGCCACATATACCTGCCCTGGAGCAAAGGCCTGCCCAACATCCACGATAGCTTTATCAAAGGTCAGTCCTTGACTTTTGTGTACCGTTACTGCCCAAGCCAGTTTGATGGGATATTGAGAAAATGTACCTATGACTTCCTCCTCTAACTCTTTGGTTTCTACGTTGAGTCGGTATCGTTTATTTTCCCAATCCTCTTTTCTGAGCACATACTCCTCCTGTAGATCATCCATGCGCACTTTTACCTCATCTGCAGCCAGCTGAATCACTGTCGCCAACTTGCCATTGAAGTAATTGGCATTACCCGAGGAATCATTTTTGATAAACATCACCCGTGCACCTACCTTCAATTCCAAGATTGGAGGCAGTGGAAACATGCTTTCGGGAAATTCTCGATCCAAATCTGCATCGTAAAAAAACGAGGGGCTTTCCAAACTTCTGAGTTCCCGTAAATTCAGTTCGTCGGCCTTGTAATTGTGTGTGGTCAAGGTGATGCAGGGCATCAAATCTTGAATCTCATCCAAAGTCTTAAACTGCTGATTCAGTCGCCGCACATCCTCTGGTGTGGATTTATTGTCACGAAGGTTATTTAGGATGCGAATAAAGGGTTCGTCCTGCTGCCGAAAGATCTTATCCAACTCCAAATACACCATCCCAGATTGCTGCATGGCTTTTGCTTCAAAGAAATGCATGGAGTTATAGAATCTACTCAAAACAGTCCATTCCTCGTCCTTAACGATGGGGGGCAACTGGTACAAATCCCCAATCAATAGCACCTGAACTCCCCCAAATGGAACTTGATAGTTGCGCTTCACACTCCGCATCCGGTAATCAATCGCATCCAGCATATCTGCACGTAGCATACTGACTTCATCAATTACTAAAAGATCAATCGCCTTGAGAACTTTCCGACGTAATTGGTTGAGAGGGTGTTTGCGAGCAAGTGTTTGCTGAGTAAAAAATCCCTGCCGATCTGTAAAATTCCCCTCTGGTTCACGTGTAGGCAAAAAAGAGCCAAATGGAAATAAAAATTGGGAATGGATGGTTACTCCTTTTGCATTCAGTGCAGCAATGCCTGTAGGGGCCACGATCACAAAACGCTTGTGCGTTTGTTTTGCCAGATCGCGAAGAAAGGTGGTTTTTCCAGTTCCTGCTTTACCCGTCAAAAAAATAGGGGCTCCCGTAGTATTCACAAACCTTGCCGCGAGCTCCAGTCGGTCCGTAGAAGTATTCATTTGGCTAAATTAGCCTTTTGTTACCAACCTTGAAGGAGCTTAGTAAAAATTACTAAAGATTTAGTGGTGCAAAGTAACAAGTAGGATGCATCAAGTACAATGTACCAGGATCCATCTTGAGGAAAGAAACAAGACTAGTGGATGACCTTTCTATTCCTTTGCCCCTCTGCGTCTTTACAAGAATAAAAAAATAAGGCGCCCCGTAATTCTACGGGGCAGGCTGCAAAGCCACTAAGGCCTGCCTACCTCAGGTAGGTGTTTTGAATAAAAAAAGAGAATAGAAATAAGAAATAAAAAATCCTGCTCAATAAGCAGGATTTCATTAACAGCAGAACTGAGTCTAATCTCTTGTTTCTTGCCTCTTGCTTCTAAAAGTACTTCGTACTTTTAGACTCTCACCTTCGTCGTTCCTCCACCCTTCAAGGTGATCTCCACAGGCGCATTAGTTTTCCAGTGACCTCCGGTAAAATCAGGGATATCGATGGAATTAGAACGGTTGGCCACCGACCACTCACTCATCGGGGTAATGCAACTCCACAATGCTGCGTCGTACACATCCTGATCCAAGGGTAGCCCATTGCGCAAACAATCAATCAATCTCCAGTCCATCATAAAGTCCATACCTCCATGCCCACCAATTTGCTTGGCAAGCTCGCCTACCTTTTGAACAATCTCAGGCGTATATTTTTCTTTGAGTTCCATCATTTCATCCTCCTTCATCCAACTGTGACCTTTTGCCACTTTTTGATCAGGATACTTCTGAGCATAGCCTTCGGTCCCACTCACCACATGCAAACGAGAATATGGGCGCGGTGAGGTCACATCGTGCTGAATTACAATGCTTTTCCCAAGTTTAGTTTTTACCACTGTGGTATTCATGTTGCCACGATAGGTCTTTTCCGCATAGCCATTCCAAAAAGAGTCTTGCTGAGCGAGCTCCTTCGCTTTCTTTTGCATCTGAAAATCATTCGAAGACAAAGAAGTCAAATAATCCATCTGATCCCCACGGTTGATGTTCAAAATCTGACAGATAGGACCAAGTCCATGGGTGGGATAAAGATTGCCATTTCGGAAATTTTCCTTCAGTCGCCACATACCCTGGTATCCCTTGTCCTTATCAAAATTAAGCCAAACCAAATCGTGGATATACGCCCCCTCAACATGCACAACATCGCCAAAAAATCCCTCTCGAGACATCTTCAAAGTCATCAACTCAAAGAAATCGTAGCAGCAATTTTCCAACTGCATGCAATGCTTTTTGGTACGCTCAGAAGTCTCAACCAATTGCCAGCATTCTTCCAAGGTTCGAGCTGCAGGCACCTCCACGGCAGCATGTTTGCCTGATTCCATGGCATACACTGCCATTGGGGTATGCCACTCCCAAGGAGTGGCGATGTAAATCAAATCTAAATCGGGGCGCTCGCACATTTTCTTCCATGCATAGGGCGAACCCGAATACAATTCAGGAGTATGGATAGTTCCTTCCAAAGACTTTTTAGCCTTTTCCGCACGCTCAGGAAGGAGGTCACACAAGGCCTTGATCTCTACTCCTTCAATTTTGCTTAGGCGATCCACTGCCCCAGGTCCACGCATGCCCAAACCTACTATCCCTACACGTACGGTAGCTAGTTTAGGGGCAGCAAAGCCCGACATGTTGAATGACTGCATTCGAGAAGCTCCATAGGATGCCTCCAATGGCAATACCTTCATGGAATCGGCCAAGCTGCTTCCAGCACCAAATAGCCCTAGACCTGCTAGTCCAGTGGTCTTTAAAAATTCTCTTCTACGATTCATAGGGGTCTGCTTTTTTGGGTTTTCAATCCCTAGTTACTAAAAAATCAAAAAAAGTCCTTACCGCCAATCCAAAAAAGAAGCCCTAACTTAGTTTTTTGGAATAACGACAGTACGGATATTTTCCAAATTAATTTCTGAAAGCTTCTCCAATTCCCCTTTTTCAAACAAATACTGCATAGAATCCAGAGGAGTATCCTTGCTCTCAGCCTTTAAGTTGATATAATCCTGAAAACGTATCCCACCAACTTCGCGCGCCTCCCGAACTTCACGCATTCGTACCCCACCTCCATCGGTGTGGTAACTGTAGGCTAGGTAATCCATTAAAAAATCCTCTACTCCAAACCAATATAAAAACTCATCTTCAAAATGCTCTCCACCACCTTCTGCTTGAAAAGTCACTTTAACTTGGTGGTAATCCTTACCCTTAATAGTGGTTTGACCTAAGTATGTTTTGATGGCTGCTTCATCATTGAGCCCATAGGGCAAAAAAGCAAAGTACGCCACCGAATTGACTGATCGAGAAAAGGCTCCAATCCGCTCTTCAGTTAAGGTATCGATCCCCATTCCATTGACCTTCCGCGTAAAACCCTCATTATTTAAAATGTCTACCACCTGTCCCGTGGAGTCGGTAAATTCCCTACTGTATTCAAAGGCTGTTGGTGACTTAAAAATGGAATAACTTGTCCCTCTAAACTCGAAGGTGATGGCTGTTTTTTCGTAAAGATCACCTCCATAAGCAGCAATAGCTGAATCAATGATTTTTTCTGCCTCTGTTCTGGAAGCACAGGAAACTCCTAAAAACAAAAGTGAAAAAACACCTAAGCTGAATAAACCCAATTTCATAGCTGACATATTTTAAATGAACAAATTCTTTTAAATAGAATCCAAAAACCTGGCATCAATACTCCAATTCAAAGTTTGAATAACGGTACTCGGCCCGAAGAAACAAGCGATTCCCAGAATCATCCACCCGCCAGCTTTCTCGTTTGCCATGAAACAACAATGGATCCCCCTGCTCGGTAGCTAGATCGTAAACCAAACTTCTATGATCTTTCAATTGCACCTCATTGCCCACCATCAAGTAAGTAACAGGGTCAAAAAAGTACCACCAAGTATCTGAATCTGTGCCATAATCTACGCGAATGGATTCTACTTCCGTTCCATTTTCGAGCGTCTTTTTCCCCTCATAAATGAGTTTACCACCCTTGTCGAGCAACTTCCAAGGCTGCGCCACAGTGTAAAAGGCAGCATCAAAATCTTTCTTTTTTGATGCTAAAAAATCAGCATTCAAAATCTCATTCACTCCCATCTGATAGCGAAAGTCTGCACCATCCCATGTCATCGAATGCACAAGGCTATCCTTGACCCAACTGATTTTTCCTTCAAATCGTGGGCTAAATCGAAACTCATGCGATTGATCCAATTCGGATTCAACATTCCCTTCCATATCCAACATTCTAGTCCATTTTTGGAATTTGATTCCTTTCAAGCTCTCCCAACCCTCCTTGCCTCCATGTGCTTCTATGGACTTTTCCAAAAGATCTAGCGCCTCCTCTTCTGGACTTGGCGTACATGCCGTCCATACAATTAGAATTACAAAAAACAATGTCGAATTTTTCATCCAACTAAGTTAAGAGTTCTTTCTTTCGAAAATAATCCAAGTAAAGGCCAAGCAACACCAATCCATATTCAAAACCTAAAAATAACGGTTGTTCCTGAACTGGGTTTTTGCTGTAAGCCTGGTAAGAAAAAATCGCTCCAAATGACCAAAGGAAAAAGGTCCATTGGCGCGAAAGGATAGACAATCCTAATCCTGGCAATATGTACCAAGGATGTACTACTGGTTGAAATAAGAAGAACAATAAGTAAAGTTGTACCCAGACACCTGGAATTTCGAAGAGTGAGGCATTTGAATGCTTCCAGGAGAGCAAAATTGCTCCAAGAAGGGTGATGACCATTCCAACTTTCGTCAGGTACCAAATGGTATTGAAACCTGCGAGTTCATAGCCTAGCGCTCGAAACAAATAATACAGCGAAGCATTGAACTCAAATTTCCCTTGGTAGAGTTGCAGGCTTTGAAAGAAATTTCCCCATGAATCCCAATAAACAAGCGGGAGAAATACCAAGACTAAAACTCCTACTGCCATGCCCCAAAACCGAGTTGAAAATCGAATCCTCTTCCAAAAGAAAAATGCGGGAGCAAGCAGGAAAGGGAGCAATTTTATTCCTGCAGCCAATCCCCAAAAAGCACCTGACCATCCAAGCCTTTGCCTAGATAAACTTAGAAGTGTGGTAAGTAAAAATAAGAGTACAAACCCTTCAAAATGCAGGTTACCCACTACCTCCATGATCACCAAAGGATTGTACCAATACAAAATGATTTGTTTCTGTGGAAGTTGGAATCGAACCACTAAACCCCAAAGCAGGTAAAAAACACCAATCTCTCCCAATAGGAGCAGGGATCGAAGGATAAGATATCCTTGCTCAACACTCCCCTTTGCCGCCAATGCTCCAAACAAAAATAGGGCTTGATTGAGAGGAGGATAAACCGAATAGTAGTTTGGAGAATTCAATACTTGGAAAAGCTGTGCATGTAACCCGCTTCCTTCCCCTTGTTGCTCAAGTACTTGCATGGGTGTTAAGAGATAAGGATTCTGACCTTGAAGTAGAAGCTCCCCATCCCACAAAAATCTCGCTCCATCCTCCGACCAATTAGGACCAAAAAAGAAAATGGATCCCCTTAAAACTATCCCCAGTAGAAGCAGTCTCTTGAAATCAACCTGCTTACCCGAGAGTAAGTAACTGCCTAGCAATCCTCCAAATGCAAGAGTGAATAAGAGAAATGTCAATCCAAAATTTTCCCTAGGAACCTGCGCTAATTGCACTAGAGCCCCAGCCAATAAAACGACTGAAGCAACTTTGAACCATTTTTTTACCGAATCATTCAAAGTCCTAATTCCTTCCGCAGGGATTCAAATACTTGCTCGTTTTGTTTCCAATACGGCAACTGCCTCAAGTGCTTACGCGTAGCAGTAGTCACTTCCTGCTGCCCATTTTCTTTAGTCCATATTTCCGTAAATCCAGTAATCTCGTATGGAAATAGTTGCTGGTAGCGAATCAAAACCGTTCTACCAATCTCCCCATACACTACCTTCACTTCAGCTTGGTCCGATCCAAAGGATTTGCGTGAGATGGTTGCCTGCTCCCCTTTCAAGGGAATATGGGCAAAACGTTGAAAAATCAGACTAGGGATAAGCGTTACATTTCCAAGAGGAACAAGGTCGGGATGAAGTCGAATCAAAGTAAAAAGCTCCTCTTCTGTTTGTCCATTCAGTTTGGATTCAAAATCCCCCTCAGATTCAAAATAGGAAAACTGCCTTACGGTATATTTTCCTGACTTGTAATTGAGTTGGGTAAAGGACTGCCCACACCACTCGGTGACCGTAGCAGTCAATTTTGGGGCCGGACTATCGGCATACACGGGCGTAAATACCGAAAGCATGGTGTGGTAAGGATAAATTCCTGTTACAAAATCACGGGTCATATTCAACTTGAGCACTTTTTGCGCATCGGAAGGCCTTTCCTCAGGAGCGTCCAACTTGACCTGTTTGCTTTTGGAAAAATCTTCGGTTACAAAAATTAGCACTGCCTTGCCCGGACGGACTTCCCCATACCTACTTTGCTCTAAGTCAAAAACGTTGACTTCGGCAGTACCTTGGTACCAGTAACTTGCAAATTGAGTTTCCTCCACTCCTTCACGATTTTCTGGTGCACAGGCTATCAGTACTGTGACTCCTAAAAGAATAAATAAACGTGAAAGGGAGTTTAGTCGGAACATTGCTTACTTGGATAATGGAAACAATCAAATTCAGCTCGCTTTAAGGTCTCCAATACTTAAATATCGTGAAAATAATTTTATATCCGGCGCCAATAACCCCTTTTAGGGTACCGCTTACCTTGGAAACTCCTATTCGCTTTCGGTAACGAACGGGAAGTTCCCTATATCTCAATCCTGCTTGATGTGCCTTGATTTGCATTTCAATGGTCCATCCAAAATTCTGATCCACCATTCCCAAGCCAAGCAGTTTTTTCCAACGAATCGCACGAAAAGGCCCTAAATCTGAAAATTTGGCCCCATACATCCAACGCATAAGCGTAATAGCTAGCCCATTGCCAAAAACTTGGGGAATTGTCATGGAGCCAGCTTCACGCTGACCCAAGGAACGAGAGCCTAATACAAAGTCGGCCTTTCCGGAAGCAATAGGTGCAATCAGCAACTCCAATTCCTCGGGATAATCACTGTAATCCCCATCTAAAAACACCACAATATCAGGTTGAATTTCTTGCTGTTTGATCCAATCCATAGCTGTCAAACAAGCCTTTCCGTAGCCCTTTTGTGGCTCAAACACCACCTGAGCACCTGCTGTAGATGCCACTTCAGCGGTACGATCGGTAGAATTATTATTAGCGACCACTACATGTCTGACGAGTGCAGGAATCTCCCCTAGCACCTTGGCAATGGACTTCTCCTCATTGAAAGCAGGGATGATGACATCCACAATTGTAAGGGTATCCATCGCCTTCATTAATGTGTACGGAAAGAGGAAAAAAACACGAGACTATACCCCAAAGCCAAAAGCCCATGAAAGGGAAGAAATAGGAAATTACCATAGGCGATTCCCATTACAACCATTCCTACAAATAATAACCCCAATCCCCCTTCCAGCCAGGTACTGGTCGGCAAGGAATGAAGAGAGTATACATTGAATTGAAGTGAAGCATTTCCCGATTCCAAATTAAATTTAGGGGTACGAACGAATGGAGATTTTTTACCAGTCAAGCCTTCTAGTACAGCCAGGGAATTGTGTAAGGCTAAACCCATGGAAACCGAAAAAAAGAGGGGCAACTTCCAGATAGCTTCGACAATTGACTTCCAAGAATTGGGTTGTGCGGTAAGGTAAGAAACCAAATAGACCGCCGCCACCAGTACATAACCCAGCATGGAAATCCCTGAAGCCCAAAAAAGGGCCAGTGGAATCACCCTTACCTGTACTCCCCACCAGAGTCCGATGCTACAGAAACTTGTCACTAAAATGGCTATGAAAATGGTGGAATTGAAAAGATGGGCAAAGGCATGAAACTTAATTCCTAGCGAATGATTTTCTCTGAATACCTTCCCTGCATGCTTGACCGCACATTCTGCTCCTCCCTTGGTCCATCGGAATTGCTGGGATTTGATTGCCGAAAGAATTGGTGGCAGTTCCGCAGGGGATTCGATTTCGGGTCGGTACACGAACTTCCAGCCTTTCCGTTGCGCTCGGTAACTCAAATCCAAATCCTCGGTGAGCGTATCATCCTCCCAGTTTCCTGCGTCCAGAATGCAACTTTTCCTCCAAATTCCTGCCGTCCCATTGAAATTAATAAAAGCCCCTTGCTGGTTTCTCCCCGACTGCTCAATCAAGAAATGGGCATCCAAAGCAAAGGCTTGAAGTTGCGTGAGGATGGAATAATTCTGATTGAGGTGCGTCCAACGACTCTGTACCATGCCCACCTGAGACGAAGAAAAATAGGGCAAGGCCTTGATCAGAAAATCAGGGTCTGGCACAAAATCCGCATCAAAAATGGCAATAAACTCTCCTTCTACAGAAGACAAAGCCTCTCGCAAGGCTCCCGCCTTAAATCCTTGCCGGTGGGTGCGGGGGAGGTATTGAAAATTAACGGTTGGATAAGCCAATAACTTGGCTTGAACCAGATCTGAAGTTTCATCCGTGCTATCGTCCAAAACCTGGATTTGAAGGAGGTCACTGGGATAATTGAGTTGAATGACAGCATCTATCAGTCGCTCCACTACATAGCGTTCGTTGTAGATGGGAAGTTGTACCGTAACCTTAGGCCAAGGATTAGGAATTTTTTGCGGTACCTGCTGATTCTCTTTTTTGAACTTAAAGGAATGAAACAATAAATGACCTTGCGCCAGACTATACAAGAATATACATCCTATCCCCAGAAAATAGAGGCAAGCACAGATATATATTAGTACCATTTAGGATCTCAATTTGATGGAATCGTTGCCAATTAGGATCGGAAACTCGTGAATACGTCCTTCCTCGGGGCCATTTTCCAACTTCAATACACCGCGAGGACAAACAGACGCACAGACCCCACAACCTACGCATGAAGATCGAACAATATTTTGCCCTTGCTGCGCATACGCCCGCACATCAATGCCCATTTCGCAATGGGTAGAACAATTCCCACAAGAGATGCATTGCCCGCCATTTGTCGTGATGCGGAACCGAGATTTAAATCGTTGGACTAGTCCCAAATAAGCTGCCAAGGGACAGCCAAATCGACACCAAACTCGATTTCCCATCAATGGATAAAACCCTGTCCCTACCACCCCTGCAAAAGCTGATCCAATCGCAAATCCATAAAAGGAATGCAATTGATTGGTCACCTGCCCTAATAGACTGAAAGAAGAAAAATAGTTGACAATGGTCAAACCAGTCATGATCACTGCCAAGGCAAGTACCCCGTGGATCATCCAACGCTCCCATTGCCAGGCCTTCAAAGACTTATCAGACAGGTGACGGAACCCATCCCCTACCGTTTCTGCCAAGCCTCCACAGCCACAGACCCAAGAGCAATACCAGCGCTTGCCGTAGAAATAGGTAAACAATGGAACCCCAAGCACAATCAATAGAATCCCCCAAATCAACATAAATAGCCCCAATCCTCCGCTAGAAATAAAGGTGTCTATCTGGTAATCATAAAAGAAATCATAATCCAAAGGCCAAATATTCTTAAAATCAAAGTAGGGCTTATTTAACAAGACGAGCACTTCAGGGATAAGAAAGGCAAAGGCGGTTTGAAAGAATACCACTGAAGCCGTGCGCAGCTGCTGGTACTTGTTGTCACGGTACTTTAATACCATCCGAATTCCCATCACGGCTATCGCCAAGGTATACACCAAACCATACAAAAACCATTGGCTGGCAGGACCACCGGACAAGAATTGAGCAATGGGTTCTACCATCCACACCCATGGGCTGAGATAGGCTGGAAACCAGTACAAAATGACATAAAATCCAATCAAGTAGGTCCCCGTAAGCATGCCTAGGAAACCTCTATTCTTGAGCGAGGAATGGAATACTCCGGTATGCGCCAAACTGGTATGCTTGGATCCAGAACTAGCAAATTGAAATAGAACTCCTCCCAAGACGACAAGGCCTATCGACAACATTAAACAAGTCCAAGGATTCGATCGAGCAGGCCCTTCTCCTGCCGCTTTGGCTAAGGCAAATCCATAATCGTCCCAGATCACTTGATCCCAAGCTTCCCTTGCTTTCAGTTCCTCGTTGTAAGGATCAAAATTGGCCGAATAAGCAGTTAAAAAAGCATGCGTCGAAGGGTAGTTTTGCCCATATAGTGGCTGTAGAAGTTCGGCTAACTTTTCCTGATGGATCTCTTTTACTTGATTCTTCACCATTGCTTCAGATAAGCGATAGCTGCCCAAAAACGGCAATATTGTAAATACCAACATGCCTAGTAAAAACAAGAAAAGACCGATCCCTTGAATTCCTCTCATTGACTTGCTCCGAAAATTTTTTGGAAAAAAGATTTTTTGGAGGGGATGATATCCCCTCCAATTTGCTGTTTAAATGCGGCTTGAATACCCAGGTGGTAAGGTGCATAAAATTCTGGATCAAACATCCCTTTATCTAGGGCTTGCATGACTTTTTCTCCAGACCACTTTTCACGAATCGCTTTATCAAAGAATTCATGACGTAACCGAAAGCCCAGATTTAAGACGCCTAGGATTTTTCCTTCTTGGTCTAAACTCATGCGAAAAGAAACTTTGCCATCTTGATGTTCCCAGTAGAAATCTTGTAATCCATCCACAGGTTCCGGTTGTACCCATCCATATGTTTGGTATTCGATTGCAAAGAACTTCGCAGAATTGAACCATATTCCAGGTCGATAAGCTACCGGCTCATGGCAAAAATTATAGGCCAAAGTCTCCCCATGCATTCTACCCGTGTACCACACCTGCTCTAAGTTCCGTCTACCTGGTCCTGGGGGCTGCTCAAACTCAGCACAATCTCCAATGGCATACACATCGGGTATCGAACTTTCAAATTTGGAATTTACCTTTACCCCTTTGCCAATCATCAAGGATGTGTTTTTTAAAAAATCCACATTGGGAATCACGCCTGTTGCTATACCTACAAAGCCACAAGGGATTTCTTCTCCTGAAGTGGTGATTACAGCGCGAACATTTCCTTGTGCATCAGATAAAATTTCTTTCAACTCCGTACCAAGACGGAGGTCGATTTCATGTTCGCGAATGTGTTTTTGCACCAAACTTGATTCCGCCTCAGGGAGAACTTGCTCCCAAAACCGATTTTCTCGAACCAAAAAGGTAACGGCAATTTTCTTGTAGGTCAGCATTTCAGCCAATTCAATCCCGATCAATCCCCCTCCCACAACCACGGCACGTTCCATCGGCACATTGGTGATGGCTTCCATCGCCTCCAGGTCTTGCTTGGTGTATAGCCCTTGAACACCTTTCAAATCCTGACCTGGCCATCCAAAGAAGGCAGGTTTGGAACCGGTAGCTAGTACAAGCACATCGTACTTGAGGGTCTCTCCTGAGTCAAAAACCAATATTTTGGATTCGAAAGTGATTGTTTTGACCCAGGCTTTTATCAGGTCAATTCGGTTCTTCTTCCAAAAAAACGGTTCATAAGGCTGCGTATGTTCCCACTTCATCTGTCCCATGTACACATACATCAGAGCTGTACGTGAAAAAAAATAGGGGGATTCTCCAGAAATAACAGTGATTCGAGCTTTATCATCCCCTTTCCGCAAGTTCCTTGCGAAGGTGATGCCCGAAATACCATTTCCTATAATCACGAAGTGACGAGAACCCATAGACTAAAGTTGAACCTAAACTTACCCAAAAATTCAGCTTACTCGTTTAAATTCCAATTGTAATCCAGAAAAGTGATACGAGCATTGGCAGAAATCTTCACGCTGGAATAGCGATTCAAAAATTCGATAAGTGTTCCTTTTTTGGTAAAATCGCCTTTAAACCACAAAAAAATCGAGGATAGTTGGACAGATTGACTTGAAATTTTATTTCTACTCAAATCATTAATAAAGTTTGTAGCCACACGTGTCAATTGATTTTCAAGTTTGGAAGCTACAAATGCTTCATTCAACAAGGGTGGGCATGACACGGAAGCACAGTTGATGGCAAAATGAATTCGAGGCTCCTCAAATTCTTTCCTTAAGATGCTGTGTTCTACCTCATCCAAACTCATCTCCACCCCCGCGATTTTAAAAAATTTGTAGTGCCAAACGTCCTTAATGAGTGGGATTTTAAATCTGGGTCCCAAATCCCGGATACTTTTGGTGGGGTAATAATCTACAATCAACTTTACCGTGAAGGCATTGTATACGTTAATCCAGTAAGCCAGCTGCTCATTTTTAGACCATTTGCTCCGGTCAGGCGCATTTTCAGAAAGCAACTTAAGATAATTATCCAACTTGGCCTTCTCGAGAATAAACCCTTGGTAATTCACTTGACCATTAGGCCTCACATGTGCTTTCAGCAACTCATTCCAAAGCTGATGGCTGGGAGGGGTACTTCCCGCTTTTCCTACCACAGGATTTTGACAGGAAAAATGTATAAAAATCAAAAGCAAAATGGAAAACCGAGAAACTAAAGTCATAGTAGGTTTCAACAGAAATTTTGAATAGTGGGGATTTTATAATGAGCAAAATTAGTACACTTTTTCGCCTTTAGTAAGCCAAATACCCCAAGGTTTGGAATAGGTGTGCACTTGCAAAGTCGGTTTTCCATTGGCAAAAATAGGACGCCCTTCATTTACCCAGTGCACAATGCCTCCATAAAGGTTGTATACACGCGAAAACCCTTCCTGTTGAAGGAGTTTGCCAATTTTTTCAGATCGAGCACCGACGGTACAATAAATAAGAACGGGTTTAGTTTTATCTAATTTCTCCACCGCTGTTAAGTTGAATGTATCGTGGCCAACCCAGAGAGCATTTTCCAAATGGCTCACTTGATACTCTACTTTTTCTCGTGCATCGAGCACCTGGTAATTGGATAAATTTGAAATTTGCTCAGGTTTGATCAAAGGAAAACTAGCATCGTATAGTCCTTTTAGCAAGATTTGATAGGGCAAAGATTGACCTTTAGAAATGGATAAAGTTCCTGCAAATAGGATCAAAAAAAAGAGGATACGAACCATGAACATGAGCATGTTTTTTAGTTAAACTCAGGTAATACTCGGGAAGTTCTTTTTTTCATTAAAAATTCCAATAGCAACCAAAATCCAAATCAATCAACAGAAAAATGCTAACCATGGAATAACTACCGATCACGGAACTGGGGGAAGGGAATCTTGTTGGTGGTACTTTTTATCCTCCGCTTCAAATCTTAATATAACATGCCTCATCCCATTAGTCAGCGCGATGAATGGACAATTTAATGTTTGATTGTAGGAAAAAGCCTGAGTCAGAACCTTCTGATTAATGGGCACATCGGGGGCTTTACATTCAATCAAGAAATAAGGGGCTCCTTGGCGATCATAAATGAGTAGATCCGTCCTTTTTTGCAATCCATTGTAAGTCAACCCCCGCTCGGTGGTAAGCAACCCTTTTGGAAACCCATGGTAATCAACAAGGAAATGGATCCAATGTTGCCTAACCCATTCTTCGGGAGTAAGCAAAATATTTTTTTTACGCAATGGATCAAAAACAAACAGCTTTTCTCCCCGCTTCAAAAGCTGAGGTTCAATGACTGGCATAGTAAGCTTGGGTAGCGGCAACACAAGAATAGAATTATCCACCACAAATTAGGCCTTTTTTGAAGAAATGAATTAGTGTATCGAATCCTTTTTTTCAATCTTAATGAAGTTTAAATAAGGCCTAATTTTCATTATCCAATCCTCCTTAAATAAGCGAACACCTAACAAGTCTTCTGCTTGCGAATACACGCCATGCTGTTTTCGATAGGCAACCAACACCTTGGCCTCTTGGTAACTGATGTAGGGATGCTTTGCTAATTCCTCTACCGAAAGTAGATTGATAGCAAGTTTTCGGGGAGCAACTGTATCAAAATCAAAGTATTCCCAAATTAAAGGTAAGGTCTCCGGCTTGAGTCCATACACTTCTTTCAGTTGCTCTACGTGAATCAATCCACCCAAATTCTCTCGGTACTTAATGATCCTGCCTGCGGTCAATGCGCCTATGCCTGGCACAATTTGCAAGACGACAGAGTCAGATTCGGAAAAAGGCAAACGGTGGATTCGCTCCGATACATTGAAAGATGGCGAACGCCAAAGCGTATCTGCTTTTTGGTAGGGAAGCAAAGGCGAAGTCTGTAAGTGGTCTCCCGCCCTTTCCAAACTATCCACTTGGTTCAAATAATATTGGTAAAGCTTTTCGGCATTTTTGTCTTTGACCCAGGCAAGAACTTGAGACGCCCCAACCAACAAACATAAAAATGGAATCACCAATAAAAAGCCTCTAGCTTCTTTTGAAGAAAAACCAAAATGCCTTTTCAACCAAAAAAGTAATTGCTGCCCCCACATCTTCAGTCAGTTTAAAAAATTAATTCTAAGAAATATACTCAAATTTTGCCCAAGAACAAAGAAGCGTAAATTGATTTATTTAGATTGATTTTAAATTAAATAAGTCTTTAGAGAAAGAAACTTTTAAGGTGGCTGCATCTGTTAAATTTGCTAGGATTTATTTGTTCCAATGCCTACCAAATTTAGAGTTGTCAGTTTGTCTCACCGCAGTGCCCCTGTACATATCCGGGAATTAATTTCCCTGGATGAAGAGGCAATACAGCGACTTTTGTTAAAGCTGAAAGATTTTTTCGGGGTGACTGATGCGCTTGTCTTGTCTACCTGCAATCGGACAGAGGTATATTACAGCCATGAACTCGATCTAAGTGTTGAACTTATCAAATTAATTGGGATTGAAAGGGGGTTACCTGATCCAGTTGCCTTCTTGGATTATTTTCAAATCCTTAACGAGGAAAAGGACGCTGTTACTCACCTATTTCGCGTTTCTCTAGGACTAGAGGCCCAAGTAGTTGGGGATATTCAAATCTCCAATCAAGTCAAACGAGCCTATCAAACAGCCTCTGACTTGACATTGGCAGGGCCTTTCCTGCATCGTCTCATGCACACCATTTTCTTCAGCAACAAACGTGTGGTGCAGGAAACTGCCTTCCGCGATGGAGCAGCTTCCCTATCCTACGCCACCATCGAATTGATTGAAAGCCTGACTCAAAATATTTTTCAACCCAGAATTCTTTTGATTGGGGTCGGAGAAATCGGAGAAGATGTGGCAAAAAACATGGTCCACTTACCCAGTGCTCAAGTTAAAATCACCAACCGTACCCAAGCAAAAGCAGAAGAAATTGCCCTTCCCCTCGACTTTGAAGTCATTCCTTATGAAGCTTGCATTTCAGCTATGGAAGAAGCCGATGTCGTGGTTAGCTCCATCCGACTTCCAGAGCCCTTCATTACAAAAAAAATAGTGGAGGACTTTAGTATTCCTGGCTACAAACTCTTTGTCGACCTTTCTGTGCCTAGAAGCATAGAAACTTCAGTAGAAGAACTCCCCGGTGTGGTCCTCTACAACGTAGATACTATCCGGAGTAAAGCTGGAGCTGCCCTTCAAAATAGGTTGGATGCCATTCCAGATGTAGAACGCATACTCGAAGAAAGTATCGAGGAGTTTGGGAATTGGCAAAAGGAAATGGTAGTCTCCCCTACCATCCAAAAGTTAAAGCAATCACTTGAACAAATTCGCCAAGAGGAATTGAGTAGGTATCTCAAGAATGTGGGAGAAAAAGAATACGGTCTGATTGATAAGATCACTAAAAGTATGATGCAAAAAATACTTAAAGCACCGGTAGTTCAATTGCGAGCCGCTTGCCAGCGGGATAAAGCAGACGAAATGATTGAACTAATTACCGATCTTTTTAACTTGGAAAAATCAAACCAAGACAAATAAATAAGTGCGCGTTACGAGGTTCCTCAAAACCTCAAAACTTTCTTGAATTACTCCTTTTTACTACGCCATGAAAAATTTATTTTATTCCATTTTTGTCGCAGTACTTTTAATCGCCACCCCTTCTTTTGGACAAACTTGGGAAGTATATGATTTCAGTGGCAGCCTACAAACCAAAGCGGAATACCAAGATTTAGACTTTTATGGCAAATCAGTTTATATCGGCACGAATACAGATGGTCTTTTCCTCTTATCTCCAGATTTGAAACCTGCAGTAAATCTCCAAGGTCAAGAAATACTCCAATTCCAAAAACCTTGGATACTAGTCAAAGGACCAAAAGGAATCGGTGCTTTTCACGAATATGGACAGCTTGCTCTTCCACTTGAATACGAAGAAATACAAACCTACTCCAACCGGCTTTTGGCTAGAAAAGGAAGGGACTATTGGGTATTTGAAAAATCTTCTGGCAAATCAAAATGGCTAGGAAGCGCCGAATTAGCCTTACTAACTCAGAATGGACAAGTAATTTTAAAAAAAGATGGGGAATACTTTCTTCCACTTTCTGCTAATCCTGAAAAACCCTATGAATCGTTGCAGGAAAATAAAGGGAATTTTCTCCTCGCGAAGGAAGCTTCTGGTTACGGTTTGATCAATCAATCGGGTGAATATGTAATGGAACCGGTCATCGACCAATTGGAACACACAAAAGGGGACAGTTACTTTGGGTTTGATGAAAATCAATACCTCCTTATTCGTGGGTTCGACCAAAGTGCCCAAGTGAGGTACAATTCCTACCACCAAATCACCAAAGAAGGTGACCTACTCCTGGAATACATACATGGCAAACTAAGACGCGTGCTCGAAGAAGAAGGCATATTGCTAGATGCCGTGGGGATGGAATCAGTACAACTTATTGATGTTGAGTTGTTTAATATTCATTTTCGCGAAAATAAATTAGGACTACACGGGAAATCTGAATGGCTTGTTTCTCCAAATTCGGATGCACAATGGATTGGAATGGGAAATGAAGGCCTTTTTCCTGCCTTAAAAAATGGGAAATATGGCTTTGTAAACAAGAGCGGCACTTGGGTCATTTCCCCTACTTTTGAAGAGGTAGGAATCTTTTCCGAAAAAGTCAGCACCTTTCGCGAAAATAACTTTTGGGGAACGTTAGACCAAGAAGGGAAAATTTTATCAGAAGCCAAATGGGGAAGGATTGGTTCCTTTATCAAAGGACTAGCTATTGCAGAATTGGCAGGTAAACAATACCTCATCCGAGCCAATGGAGAACTGGCATTTCCAGAAGGAATGGATAAAATAGCGCGCTTGAAAGAGGGTTATTATCTTGTTGAAAATAATTCCAAAAGGGGACTCCTAAATGCTGCTGGAAATCCCATATTATCTATGGAATTTGATCAAATTCAAGTGGAAAACAAAGACTTTTTCATTGTTACCAAAGACAATCTTTCAGGAATCCTGAGGGCCAATGGGGACACCTTCCTTCCACTAAATTATACAGAAGTCGCCATAGACTGGGAGGAACAAAAAGTATTTGCAAAAGGATCGAAACAAACGGAAGATCCCGAATTATCCCCTCCTACTGTGCCTGCAAAACGAAAAAAGGGAGAATAAAACCTCCCTTTTTTTCAACTCAGTTCTTGTAATCCGCACCTTTTGTCCTTATCCAATGCAACAGAAAGTAAATCCAATTGATCGGTAACTTTGCCGTGCTAGTCTGTGGATTTGTGAAAATTATTTTTTGAATTTTAACATCAAGAAATTAGCATCCTAATTAAAATCTTACGATTTCAATGGCCCTGAATCTTTGGATTCAGTGCCTGAATTAGCTATCGAATCACGCATTGCAGTATCTGATTTTACATTCTCCATTTTGTAATAATCCATTATTCCAAGTTGGCCAGAACGAAAAGCTTCAGCGATTGCTTTTGGAATTTCAGCCTCTGCCTCCACCACTTTAGCACGCATTTCCACATTTTTTGCTTTCATTTCTTGCTCCAAGGCCACAGCCATTGCCCGACGTTCTTCCGCCTTTGCCTCTGCAACTTTCAAATCTGCGGAAGCTTGATCAATTTGTAATTTGGCACCAATATTTACCCCTACATCGATATCAGCAATGTCAATGGAAAGAATTTCAAAAGCAGTGCCTGCATCCAAGCCTCTAGAAAGCACAAGTTTTGAGATTTTATCTGGATTCTCCAACACCGACTTGTGATTGGAGGCAGAACCTATAGAAGTTACAATTCCCTCTCCTACCCTTGCCAAAATCGTTTCTTCCCCGGCTCCTCCCACCAGCTGGGCAATGTTAGCTCTGACAGTTACTCTTGCTTTAGCGACCAATTGAATCCCATCTGCAGCTACAGCCGCCACATTGGGCGTGTTGATCACTTTTGGGTTCACTGAAATTTGTACAGCCTCAAACACATCTCTTCCTGCCAAATCAATGGCTGTGGCCTGTTTGAAAGTCAAGGTGATATTGGCCTTATCTGCTGAAATTAACGCTCTAATCACAGAAGGCACATTGCCTCCAGCCAAAAAGTGAGTTTCCAAATCATTGGTGGTCAATTGCAAGCCTGCCTTAGTTGCCGTAATCATCGAATTAACGATCAAACTTGGTGGCACTTTTCGGATTCGCATCCCAATTAATTCCCCGATTCCAACCCGAACATTTGAAAATTGTGCCGTAATCCACAAATTGACCGGAACAAAATACAGGAAAACAAAGAGTAAAACGAGGCCACCAAATGCAGCAACCAAAAGAAATAACGAACTATCTTCTAACATAACTATCTAATTTACAGTGATTTTATTGTTTTCAATTTTTACAATAGTCACTGGGCTTTTGACTTCAATAAACCCAGATTCTGATTTCACTTCTACCCAAATTTCAGCAAAAGAAGCTTTCCCATAAGGCTTTATATCGGAAACAGCAATGCCTTTCATTCCTACTTCCAGTCCAATCATCCTTTCCTCAAAAACGCCTCCCGATTGGGTAGATTTCAAGGAAAATTTTTTCCATATTCCTGAACTAAATCCATACCCTACCGCTGCAAAATTCAAGAAAAGTGCAAGTGCAGTTATCCAAAGAGCAAGCGTATAGTCAAAATTCAGAAATGCAAAAACAAGTCCTGCCCCACTCACCAAAAATCCTAAAACACCTACTACCGTGGTTCCTGGTATAAACAGGAGTTCTACCAAAAGTAAAACCAAGCCTATAATTAAGAGCGCACTTAAAACGAATAATTCCATACGAGTCCTATTGAATTGCCACTAATCTACTAGAATCTGCCGAATACTTGCTTCAAAAGAAAAAAAACCCGGAAAACCCGGGTCATTTTTTTTCTTTAAATAAGAAAATTAATAGGCCTTTGCGAAAAGCACACGCCCCACTGAAGGCTGACCACTGAAAATACAACTCCCTGATTCTTGGACTTGATCCAATGGGATGCATCGAATAGTCGCTTTAGTCAATTCTTTTATTTTTTCTTCTGTTTCTGAGGTGCCATCCCAATGCGCAGACAAAAACCCTGCCTTTGTTTCCAACACTTCCTTAAACTCCTCCCAAGAATTCACCTCGGTCGTATTTTCTATTCTAAAATCAAATGCTTTTTGGTAAATCTGCTCCTGAATCTCCTTCAAGAGTTTCCCAATTTTTTGAGCAATAGGCATCTCTTCCCATTGGAAAGATTCTTTCGTTAGCGTATCCCTCCTCGCAATTTCTAAAGTCTTATTTTCCAGATCTCGAGGCCCTAAACCAATTCGTATAGGTACCCCTTTCAATTCGTACTCTGCAAACTTCCAACCTGGCTTTTGCGTATCTCTATCGTCGTATTTTACACTGATACCCGCTTTTCGTAAATCTGCCATAATTTCATTTGCTTTCACAGAAATCAGAGCCAACTCCTCCTCGCCACGATAAATTGGCACTATCACTACCTGAAATGGGGCAAGTTTAGGTGGTAAAACTAATCCATTATCGTCCGAGTGAGCCATTATGAGTGCCCCCATCAAACGCGTGCTTACCCCCCAAGAAGTCCCCCATACATAATCCAATCCCCCTTCCTTAGTCGCAAATTTTACTTCAAACGCCTTGGCGAAATTTTGCCCTAAAAAATGAGAAGTGCCTGCTTGTAACGCTTTTCCATCTTGCATCAGTGCTTCTATACATAAGGTCTCATCTGCGCCTGCAAATCGTTCATTTGCTGTTTTTTTACCCTTCACTACTGGAAGCGCCATATACTCTTCTGCAAATTGAGCATACACATTCATCATTTGCACAGTTTCTGCCATTGCTTCTTTTGCAGTTGCATGCGCAGTATGCCCTTCTTGCCATAAAAATTCTGTGGTTCTCAAGAACAAACGCGTTCGCATTTCCCAACGGACCACATTTGCCCATTGATTTACCAACAGTGGTAAGTCACGATAGGATTGAATCCAATTTTTATAAGTACTCCAAATAACGGTTTCCGAGGTAGGTCGCACAATGAGTTCTTCTTCCAACTTAGCTTCTGGATCTACAATTACCCCTGATCCATCTTCTGCATTTTTAAGACGATAATGGGTAACGACGGCACACTCTTTGGCAAAACCTTCCACGTGACTCGCTTCTTTACTCAAAAAAGATTTCGGGATAAAAAGAGGAAAATAAGCGTTGGTATGCCCCGTTTCTTTGAACATCCGATCTAATTCAGCTTGCATTTTTTCCCAGATAGAGTACCCATAGGGCTTGATGACCATACACCCTCTTACTGGTGAATTTTCAGCTAAATCTGCCCTTTTAACTAATTCATTGTACCATAGTGAATAATCTTCACTGCGTTTTGGAAGTCCTTTACTCATTTACTTGTTGTATAAGGAGAAATGTATTTAATTTGATCAATAGGAAGTACAAATATAACCCAAAAAGTGCAACCTCTGCTTGATCATTTCGTATATCCAAGCAATAAACTACTTCGCCCATGAAGAAATTAGCTGTTATTTCCGCCTCTACATTGTTGTATTCAGTTGCACTCGTCTCCTGCACTTCCTCCAAACTTGCAGTGAACACATTTGAAGACAATTTGTATTTCATGTCATCAGATGTAAAAAAAGCTACACAGAATGCTGTGGCCAACAACCAGCCTGGTACATTTCAAACCTTAGCGGAAGCAAAAGTCGTTCCCCAGGAAAATTTTAGTGCCAAAAACATCAACCCAGAATACCTCTCTCGTTATGGGCAGATAAATACTTCCGACGAGGATATCATCTATTTCGAAGAAAATCAAGTCTCTAGTACGGCTGAAGCTCCAAACATTGATGTTTACAATAGCTTCAGAGTTTCCAATTTTAATTCGGGATGGGGAAATACTGGTTTCAACAATGGTTTCAGCCCTTTTGGAATGGGAATGAGTCCATTTGGTATGGGTATGATGGGCTTTAGCCCTTTTGGAATGGGAATGATTGACCCTTTTTGGGGACCAAATTGGGGTTGGAGACCAGGATTTAATGTGGGCTTGAGTCTAGCTTGGGGTAGACCTTTTTATACCTCTATGAATCCTTACCTCGGTTGGGGTGGATTTTATGACCCATTCTGGGGAGGTACTAACTGGGGATCACCTTGGTCTTGGGGAAGACCCATTTATACAACTGGCCCCATCGTCATCCTATCAGGAAGTGAAAATAGCAATCGGAAGGTGGTTTATGGCGCAAGACCAAGTCGGGGTGCTTCCATGAGCGGTGGAAGTAGGGGTATAGCCCAGAGTATTGGTGCTCCTAGTACGGCACGTGCTCAAGCCAGAGAAAATATAGCCAATTCAACTGGAGCTTCTCCAAGGAGGTTAGGGGCTTCCGAATCTTCTCGAGCTGCTAGTCGTGATTTTAGCACTTCACAAAACGATTACTATTCTTCCGGCAGAAGCCGCATGGCAACTTCTCCAAGAAATGTAAATTCTCCCGCCTCTGCGCGGAGTGCCTTCTCTCCCAATAGAGTGTCATCACAAGCTGCAACCCGTAATTCTTCCCCTACAGTTTCAGGTAGAGGTTATGCTACAAGCCCATCTCGAAGTGCTTATTCTTCAGGAGGAGCAATGTCACGACCAGCTTCTACAAGTCCATCTTACAATAGATCTTCTAGTGGAAATATAGGTTCAAGAATCTCCAACTCAGGAAGAAGTTCAAACTCGACTTTCTCTAACGGTGGTTCTACTAGATCTAGTGGTTCAAGTTTTAGCACTCCCAGTAGGAGCAGCTCAGGAGCTGGAGTAAGCACATCAAGAAGTTCAAGTGGGTCCTCAGGCAGCACTAGCTCAGGAGGGTCCAGAGGAAGGGGGAATTAATTCCCCTTTTTTTTGGTGAAAATTATCCGAAAACCTTCCCTTTTTCGTTATTAATCCAACTTAACTCTATAGTTGATGCGATTACTTACTTCAATTTTCTACTTGAGCACCTTTATTACTACTTCTGCACTAGCACAAAGTGGATATTTCGAAGATGCTCTACGTTTTAGTAAAACCATCCCTTCAGGGACTGCCCGAATTGTTGGGATTGGGGGTACCCAATGGTCTCTTGGGGGAGACATTTCTAATATCACCGGAAATCCAGCAGGTCTTGGATTTTATAGAAGCTCAGAAGCAAGCTTGAGTTTGGGCTATGAGCTTTGGTCTTCTGATGCATCTTACTTAAATCAGTCTAAATCCTATGACAACAGCGATTTCTCACTTCCAAATCTTGGTTTTGTAGGGGCAAACCCAAAAAATATTCTTGAAAAAGGAGCCTTTAAAGGTGGGGCATGGGGTTTCAGTGTGCAACGAATCGCAAATTTTTCAAATCAATTTGGATACTACTCAGACTTTTTAGGGGAAAGTTCAATCCTTGATTTTTATCTGGATGATGCTTTTGGGATTCCAGAAAGCCAAATTGAAAATCGTGGATTAACCGGATTAGCCTACCAAACCTATCAAATCAATCCTGTACTTTTTGATGCAGATGGTACCCCAATTGCCAACCCTAGAAATTACGATTCTTTTATTTTGGGACTCCCATTTCAAGATGAAACTATCACGCAGGAAGGAAGTGCAAGTCAAATTAGTTTTGGCTATGGGGCCAACTTCAACCATAAATTCTTTGTTGGTGGAAGTTTAGGCGTTCGGTCCGTAGACTTTTCTTCCATCAAGGTTTATAACGAAGAGTTCACAGACCAGCCACTGCTCAGTTCGTCCCTCCGCGAAAGTCTCTTTATTAACGGTACTGGGGTAAACTTAAATCTTGGGCTTATTTACAAGCCAATCGATTATTTAAATCTGGGGCTTGTTCTCCAAACGCCTACTTGGTTTGCATTGAATGAGGAATATGAGGCAAGTATGACTGCAGAGTATGACAACTATTATTTTGAGCCTGAGGATGTAATCTTAGGTACCCAAACCGCCCTATCAGACCTTTTTTTGAGTAATTTTGGCCTCAGGACCCCTTTAAAAGTTGGAGGTGGCGCTACCTTCTTTTTTGGAAAACATGGTTTTATATCAGCAGATGTAGATTGGGTAGATTATAGTGGTGCGCAAATTAGTTCTAAAGATTTTGACGTAGATCCTGACAACTTCGTAATTCAAGACATTTACACAAGCACCGTAAATTACCGATTAGGTGGGGAAGGAAGGTTCAATAATTGGAGAATACGGGCTGGATATGCGCATATGGGAGATCCCTTTCTTTCAAGCGCTGAGCTTGACCAGAGTTCCCAACAACTTTCGGCAGGATTTGGAGGACAATTTAAGGCTTTACGTGTAGATGTTTCCCTTGTAAGCCGTAGTTTCACTTCTGTGTATAGAAGCTACCAGGTATTGGATTCCAATGGATTTAATTACGGTCCATTGACGGAAATTAAAAACTCAATTACTTCCGCGCAAGTTACGATTGGAGTTAACTTTTGAGTTTGGATATCAACTCAACCAATAACAGCTCAGCTGAAAAATCGTCACCGCTGAGCTTTATTTTTGCTTGGTTGTAGAAATATTCGCGAGAAACCCACAAAGATTTGAGTTTTAAGGTGATCTCCCCTTGATCTAAGCCCTGAAACAAAGGCCTTTGGTTAGCCTTTGACGATTGTAAGCGACGAGCTATTGAATCTAACGGGACATCTAAATAAACAGAAATCGAGTTGGAATTAATGAAATCCATGTTGTCATTGAAACTAGGAGTCCCTCCCCCAGATGCCAATATAAAGGAGTGACTTTGTAGTAAGGTTTCCTGCAGTACTAAGGACTCCCAATCTCGAAAAGTCCCCTCCCCATGGATTGAAAAAATTTCAGAAATTTTGAGTTGGTACCGATCTTCAATCAATTGATCTAGGTCTAAAAATTTAAATCCCAATTCTTTAGCAAGCTGCTTACCAAAGGTACTTTTACCCGATCCAGGTAATCCTACAAGAACAACTTTTAATTGTTTATTCATCAAAATAATTCAAGGATCTCCAGTGCCTCTGGAGTAGTGTTGTGATGGTATTTTTGAACTACTACCCCATCTTTCAAAATCATGATTCCAGGATTGGCCCGCATGATAGTTTTTACAACTGTAGCATCTGCTTGTAAGCCTTGGATTTTCCATCCAAACTTGGCGATAACGACATCGATTTCCTCCTGTGTAGCAGCAGCCATAAAGACGAGGTCGACAGGAGCCTTTTCAAGTGAAGCAAACAGCTGGCTAAGTTGATCCAGGTTTTTAACGCTCATTTTGGACAAGTTACTACTGAGCAGGATGACCTTATTTCCTTTAAACAAATCTTCTGCTTGATCGCCTGTTGAATTCCAGGCAGCAAAATCAGAGATCTTTGGTAGTGCCTCAGGATTATTTAGAGTCATCTCCACAAATTCATACCCTTCGTCCGTAGGGTATTGATCTAAATACACTACCTCCTCTCCTTTTTTCATGACATACGTATATACCATAGGTTCAGAAGGCTGCATATTGACCGGGATATTCACGCCTATTTTATAAGCACGGAAATCAATAAATGGTAGGTTTTCAATCGCATATACCGCCAAGGCAAGAGAGAGGGCCAAACTTAGAACAGCCGTATAATTTGCCCAGCGAGGGGCATTCATGGGAAGATCCTTCCTGAAGTAGAATAGGAAAGAAATCAAAACCAACAAAATAATGTCCTTATAGAAGGATTCCCAAGGGGTCAATTTGATCGCATCACCAAAACAACCGCAATCGGTCACCTTATTGAAATAGGCTGAGTAAAAGGTTAGAAAAGTGAAAAAGAGAATCATTAAAGCTAGGGCCCATACGGTCTCTTTTAGCCGTACTCCTATCAAAAGCATGATACCCAACGCCACTTCAAAAACTACTAGAAATACGGCAAGCGGAAGCGCATAAGGCTTTAGTAAGTAGAAAAATGGTGCAATATCATTGGAAAATACATCAAAATACTCTTCCAACTTGATGGCTGTGCCCACAGGATCATTCACCTTAATCAAACCAGAAAACACAAAAAGACCTCCAACTAATAGCCGAAGGATCCAAAAAAACACCTGCTTATTCATGATATCCTAGTTTAATCAAACAAAACACTGCATAGTTGATCATATCCTGGTAATTTGCTTCTATACCTTCTGAAACCAAGGTGGCACCTTGGTTATCTTCTATTTGCTTGACCCGAAACAATTTCATGAGTACAATATCGGTCATAGAACTGACACGCATGTCTCTCCAAGCTTCACCATAATCATGGTTTTTATTTTCAAGTAGCGCTTGGGTTGCGGAGGCCCAGTGATCGTAAAGTGGCTCCAAATCACCAAATGGGATTTCCATTCGCTCATCATCTGCCAACGAAAGCTGGATTAAAGCAATCAAGCAATAATTAATAATCCCTACAAATTCATCGACAATAGGGTCATTTACTTTTTGATTGCCCTTCTCTTGAATTGACCTAATCCGCTGAGCTTTGATAAAAATTTGGTCTGTCAAGGAGGCAAGCCTTAAAATTCTCCAAGCGGTACCGTAATCCAGTGTTTTCTTCCGAAACAGTTCTTTACATCGGGCGATTACTTCCTTATATTCGTTGCTGGTCTGTGCTTCCACACTTACTTTAGTTAAATTTTACTTTTCTACGATGCATTCTGCTACCGAAGATAAATTATTTCCTCAAAAATATACATTTCAAATCAAGGGATGCCTATACTCCTTGAAGAAACCTAAAGTTATGGGAATCCTCAATCTCACTCCTGATTCATTTTTTGAGGGAAGCAGAGTGCCAACAACGGAGAAATCTGTTTTGGTAGCAGTAGAAAAAAAGATTAGTGAAGGAGCTGATTTTTTAGATTTAGGAGGATATAGTACACGGCCTGGGGCAACAGCTATTTCTATGGAAGAAGAAATTGCTAGAGTAATCCCTGCAGTAGGTACAATTAAACGACAATTTCCTGAAATTCTGCTTTCGGTAGATACTTTTCGTTCACAAGTAGCCAAAGCAGCCGTGGAAGAAGGGGCCGATTTAGTGAATGACATTTCAGCAGGGAATTTAGACCCTGAGATGCTCCCGTTAATAGCCCAACTCGACGTGCCTTACATCGCCATGCACATGAAAGGGACGCCTCAAACCATGCAATCACTATCGGACTACACGGATCTGGTTCCGGAGATTTTAGCTTACTTTTCAAAAAAAGTTGAACAATTCCGAAACTTTGGCATTAAAGATGTAATTATTGATCCTGGATTCGGTTTTGCGAAGACTATCACTCAAAATTTTGAGCTATTAAAGGAATTAAAGTCCCTAAATCGATTAGGTTTACCTGTTATGGCAGGGGTTTCTAGAAAATCTATGATTTATAAAACCTTGAAAATCAGTGCAAATGAAGCATTAAATGGTACTACTGCGCTTAATATGTTTGCTTTAATGCAAGGAGCTAATATATTACGTGTGCATGATGTAAAAGAAGCCAAAGAAACAATTCAACTATTTGAACAATTATACCCTTGAATTTTCTCTTCAAAATAGGATTTTTAGATATCTCCATCGTCAATATCATAGATATCGCGTTGGTAGCAGCCCTATTGTATCAGGTTTATAAACTTCTAAAGGGCTCTGTTGCGATCAAAATTTTCCTAGGATTCCTATCCTTGTATTTGATTTACTTATTGGTTCGTGCAGTCCGAATGGAGTTATTATCCATTATCCTTGGCCAATTTATGGGAGTAGGTGTTATAGCTGCTATTATCATTTTTGCACCAGAAATTCGAAAATTCTTACTATTACTAGGCCGGTCTTCCATTTTTTCTGATGACAATGTATGGAAGGATATTCTCTTTTTCTGGAAGAAAAAAGAGAATATAGGATTCAATATTAGCCCAATAATTGACGCTGCCAAAGTACTTGCAGGATCTAATACAGGTGCTTTAATTGTAATTACCAGCACGGTGGAACTAAAATTCTATGCTGAAAGTGGAGATATTCTTGATGCAGAATTATCCAAACGACTTTTGATATCGATTTTCAACAAGCATAGTCCTCTTCACGATGGAGCAGTAATTATTCACCGAGGAAAAATTAAAGCTGCTCGTTGTATTTTGCCTGTTACCGAAAGAGAAGTGCCTGCACAGTTTGGATTAAGACATCGGGCAGGTATAGGAATGTCCGAAGCAACAGACGCACTTATTTTAGTGATATCTGAAGAAACTGGGCAAATTTCGATGGCTAAAAATGGAAAAGTGCTGCACAATCTTTCGTTCCAAGAAGTTCGGGAAATCATAAACGACTACCTCAACAATGAGGATTTGTACGACCGATTTGAAAATCTTTCTGAGTACGATTATGCAAATAAAAAAAAATTAACACCAAAAATTAGTGGGTAAAAAATAGGGATGATTACTCATCCCTATTTTTATTTTAGGTAGTTGAAACCTTTTTTTAATTAGATCAATCACCCTATTTTGAAGTGGAATTCGCGGCAACATGGCTGAGAAACTTACATCAAGAAATTAGGGGGGTGCATTATTGAATTACTCCAAGTTCTTTCCCTACAGAGATAAATGCCTCGATTGCCTGGTCCAAATGCTGCTGTTGGTGGCCTGCAGAGATTTGCACACGAATTCTCGCTTGGCCCTTGGGTACCACAGGGTAATAAAACCCAATGACATAGATCCCTCTCTCTAACAATTTTTCAGCCATTTTCTGAGAAAGAACAGCGTCGTAAAGCATGATTGGCACGATGGCATGTTCTCCCGGTTTGAGGTCAAACCCTACTGCTTCCATTTTTTCGCGAAAGTAGCGGGTGTTTTTTTCCAAAGTATCCCTTAGTTCGGTGGTTTCTGAAAGCAATTCAAGAACTGCCAAAGACGCTCCTGTAATAGATGGAGCTAAGGTATTGGAGAATAAATAAGGTCTAGATCGTTGGCGTAGAAGCTCGATGATCTCTTTTCTACCTGAAGTAAATCCACCAGACGCTCCCCCTAAGGCCTTACCCAAAGTACCGGTAATGATATCAATCTTACCCATGACTCCTCGATGTTCGTGCACTCCTCGACCGGTTTTTCCCATAAAACCTGTAGCGTGACACTCATCTGTCATCACTAAGGCTTGGTATTTCTCGGCCAAGGCTACGATTTTATCCAATTGAGCAATAGTGCCATCCATAGAAAATACCCCATCTGTCACAATAATCTTCTGTTGTGCTCCCGCTGCCACAGCATCCTGAAGTTGCTTCTCCAAATCCTCCATGTTATTGTGATCGTAACGGTAACGCATCGCCTTACAAAGTCGTACCCCATCAATAATGGAGGCATGATTTAATGCATCTGAAATTATGGCATCCTCAGCCCCAAAAAGTGGCTCAAAAACACCTCCATTAGCATCAAAAGCGGCAGCATACAAAATGGTATCCTCTGTACCCAAAAATTCAGACAGCTTTTTCTCAAGTTCTTTGTGGATATCCTGAGTTCCACAAATAAATCGAACAGAAGACAAACCAAATCCATGTGAATCGATAGCATCTTTTGCTGCTTGAACTACTCGAGGATGTGAAGAAAGCCCAAGGTAGTTGTTGGCACAAAAGTTCAATACTTTTTTACCCCCAGTGGTGGTTATTTCAGCAGCCTGTGGAGAGGTAATGATACGCTCCCTTTTGAATAAACCGGCTTCCTCAATAGCATTTAATTCGTATTCTAATTTAGGTTTAAACTGCTCGTACATGATCGATTGATTTAGGGTTTGGACTTGGCAAAAAATTAAATTCCGCTAATCAAAAATCCGGTTAGAACAGTTGAATTTTATTATTTTTGCGCTAGTAAACCCAAATATAAAACAAAAACCCTCATCACTACTAGGGCTTTTTTGAAACACCAACCTATGGACAAAATCCTTGTTATTGGAGCAGCTGGGCAGCTTGGCTCAGAATTAACCCGTTCGCTTGCAGATCAATTTGGTGAAGATCAAGTGATTGCAACTGATTTAAGGGCCACTGCTTTCGAACAGTTTCCCTTCTGTAGGTTTGAGGTATTGGATGTGATGGACAAGGATGCCTTGGGTGCATTGGTGATGAAAGAAAAGGTGACACAGATTTACCACCTTGCTGCAGTGCTTTCCGCTACCGGTGAAAGAAATCCACAGTTTGCTTGGCAACTCAACATGAACAGTCTGCTTCATGTGTTGGATCTCGCAAAAGAATGTGGCTTGGATAAAATCTACTGGCCTTCTTCCATTGCAGTATTTGGCCCCAGCACCCCAAAAGTCAACACTCCGCAGTATTGCGAAAAAGATCCAAATACAGTTTATGGAATTAGTAAATTGGCAGGTGAAGGTTGGTGTAAGTACTACTTTGAAAAATATGGAGTAGACGTGCGTAGCCTACGCTATCCAGGATTGATAGGCTACAAATCCTTGCCTGGTGGAGGTACCACAGATTATGCAGTGGATATTTATCACAAGGCGATAGCAAAGCAGCCCTTTACTTGTTTTTTGAGAGAGGATACCTATCTACCCATGATGTACATGCCGGATGCTATCAAAGCTACCTTAGATTTGATGAACGCTCCCAAAGAAGCAGTCAAAATTCGTTCGAGCTACAACCTTGCAGGCATGAGTTTTTCTCCGAAGGAAATCTTTGCAAGTATCAAAAAAGAGGTCCCCAACTTTGAAATTAACTACAAGGTGGATTTCCGTCAATCCATTGCAGACTCTTGGCCAGACAGTATCGACGATAAGAATGCTAGAGCGGATTGGGGCTGGAAACCTTCTTATGATTTAGATAGCATGAGTAAAGATATCCTTGCAAACTTACCTAGATTTTTTCCAATAGGGTCCTGATTCTTTAGCAATTAGAATACTGGCCTTCGAAATTATTTTACTTCAGCTTTGCAATTATCTGCTCAGGCACAAAACCCAACTTAATACTTCCGTCTGCATATTCAATCAAAGGCCTTTTGATGGCGCTAGGCTGTGCCATCAAAATTGGAAGTGCGGTTGACTCATGCTTCAAGGCTTCCTTCTGAGCATCGTCTAACTTTCTAAAGGTTGTCCCCTGGCGATTGATTAATCCATCCAGGCTAGTTTTGGATAAAAAGCTTCGGAGCAGCTGAATGGTTGGAGCCTGCTTTTTGTAATCTAGGAATTCGTAAAAAACCCCTTTTTCTTGCAAGAAAGCAAAGGTTTTCTTCATCGTATCGCAATTTTTAATTCCGTAAACTTTCATAATTTCACTTCGATTAATGAATTTCTTGCATACTTTCTTCATGCGCTTGAAGGACCTTTCCAATCAGTTCGTCCGTCAAGGCGGTAGATAAAAATAGACTTTCAAACTGAGAGGGGGCCAAATAAACCCCTCGCTTCAGCATGCTTTGAAAATAACGACCAAAAAGCGAGGTATTGGATTTTTTTGCTGATTCAAAGTCAGTTACGGGTGCTGAAGTAAAGAACAAAGAATACATACTCCCCAATTGATTGAGGGTATAGTCAAACCCTAGCTTGGCATTAATTTTCAATATTCCAGAGCAGAGTTGATTTCCAATGGATTCTAATTGAGCATAGACTTCGGGATGCGAGTCAAGGTGTCTTAGCATAGCTAATCCAGCCGCCATTGCGATGGGATTTCCAGAAAGTGTACCTGCTTGGTAAACAGGGCCTGCTGGCGAAACGAAGTCCATGATCTCTTTTTTTCCACCATAGGCACCCACTGGCATCCCTCCACCAATAATTTTACCCAAAGTGGTCAAATCTGGAATTACACCCAAACGTTCTTGCGCCCCACCTTTAGCCAATCGAAATCCTGTCATCACCTCGTCAAAAATTAAGACGATTCCCTCACGGGTACAGATTTTACGTAGTTCTTTCAGGTAATCCTCTTGCGGTAATGTTAGCCCCATATTCCCTGCAACGGGCTCTAAAATTAGGGAAGCGATTTGTCCTTTATTGGCATCTACTAAGGCTTCAATCGCTACTAAATCATTAAAAGGAGCCAATAGCGTATCCTTAGCCGTTCCTAAAGTCACTCCCGGAGAATCGGGGTGTCCCATCGTAATCGCCCCAGAACCTGCTGCAATTAGAAAAGAATCCCCATGTCCATGATAGTGCCCTTCCATCTTGATAATTTTATCTCTTCCGGTGTATCCTCTTGCTACCCTAATCGCAGACATGGTGGCTTCGGTACCCGAGTTGACCATGCGTACTTTTTCAAGAGAAGGGACCATTTTCACCAAGAGTTCAGCCATTTCTACTTCACGACCTGTCGGTGCACCGAAGGAAGTTCCATCTTCCATGGCACGAATCACTGCCTCCCGAATTAGGGGAGAATTATGACCCAAAAGCATGGGACCCCAACTATTGATTAATTCAATGAAAGAATTTCCATCCTCATCGTAAATAAAGGCTCCATCTGCCTTCTTAATGAAGATGGGCTCACCGCCTACAGCACGAAAAGCACGAACGGGAGAATTGACTCCTCCAGGGATAAAATTTTTAGCATGGGCAAAGAGCCTTTTGCTTTCAGAAATTTGCATGAGTTAATGTAATGGGATCAGTTCTCCAGCTTCGAGTTTAAAAACTGGGGAATAGCTATTGTTGTTTACTTTTTGAAAATTAAATCCCCAAGTAAGTCGACCGGCCTGGTAGCCTTTTTGATTTAAACTAGGGCGAAGATCAAAATCACTTGCGAATTCAGCATTAGTAAATACCCAATGCATTAATTCTGCTCCCAACAGAGCGTTGGTTGAAGGGTATTGCAAATGTTTTTCATAATACAGCTCTTGAAAAGTCTCTATACTTTCTGAATGGAACCGTGGCGTATTATTTGAGATAAAATAAAAATTAGGAAATTCAAGCATCTCGTAATTGGAAAAATTAAAAGCTAACCAAGAGTCCATCACTAGTAAGGGGACATTTGTCGTTATGCTTTCCATCAATGAAAAAACAGGTTGAGCAAGTGCTGGATCATCAGAAAGTAGAATTACTTGATTGATAGCAGGCTGCTTCCCAATTTGTAAGCCAAGGTTTTGAAGAAAACTGGCTACTGACTTAGAATCTATTTGTTGAATTTTCAATAAATCAAAGCCTTCGGCTTTTAACTTATTTTGGAGAAGCATCCCTAGTTGTTCGTCTCGTGAGGAAGCACTGAAGCCAACAGCTACTTTTTTACCCATATTTTGAGTTTTCAATGCTTTCACAATCCCTTCGGCTAATGAATTCAAGGAGGGTCTAAACAAATAGCTGTATTGGTTTCCCTCAAAACGATCACCAAGGTTGGAGAGGGGATGAATAAATGGAATATGCTGTGCCTCAGCAAAAGCGCTGATCAATTCACTTTCTTCTGCATAAATAGGTCCAATTATTACATCTGCAGCAAGTACTGTAGGGTCTTTGACGAGTGCGTTGAGGTAATTAAGATCCCTTTTGGAATCGAAAGTATGCAATTGGATAGCTTCTCCTTGGGCTTTGAGTGTAGCTACTTCCAAGGATATTCCTTGGTAAAGTTCGAATAAGAAATTGCTTGACTCCAAATTGGAAATTACCTGTTCTGAACTTGTAGTGAACGGAAGAATTAATACCACATCCAACACTTTATCTTTTAATTCGGATCGGGTACCCGATTGAATTAGTTGGTTGAGCGTGTTTCTTTCGGAAGCGGACATGATGGATTTACGATGCAAGCCATAGGCCAAAGCAGCTGTGAATCCTTGGTTTTCTTGAAACTCATCCAAATGTGTAATCAAAAAACTAGGCGAGGAATTTTGGAGATATTCAAACGTAGCGCGATTTGCTTTGCTCAAAAATGGTTCGCGGGTAAGCTCCTTCAATGCTTGAAGGCCTGCTAAAAGTTGATTATTTTGGAAGTAAGCCAAGGCAAGAAGGTAGGTTGCCTCATCGGATTTATTCCAATCTTTCCCCTTCAGGGAGGCTAACAATTCAATGGCCTGAGGAGCTTGTGTTAGTTGAAGAGCAGCTTGTGCGCTATGAAAAGTAGCATAGTACGAAAGGACCCCATAGTTTGCTTCATTCAAAAATGGAGAAAATCCCGCCTTTGCTAGCATATATTCTTTGGAATTTAAATCTGATTTTGCTTTGATATAGTCAGGAGGCAGCTGTTGGGCTATGGCTAAAGCAGTAAAAAAAATAAAGGAAAGAACAAGTAGGACTTTTCGCATAAGCGCTGTTTGGGAGTTCGCAGATGATTCTATCAAAATTAAGTCATTTTTTTTAATCTGAAACGAGGGATTCATCCCCACCAAATTAATACCGTGCAGCAAGTAGCAATTGCAGTTCCTTATGACTCAGCCCAAATTTCTTTGCGAGGAAAGCATTGGTCAAGCTACCTCGGTAAGTGTAAACTCCTTTGAGAAACCATTTGTAGGTAAATATCATTTCCTCAGCGCCTCCTAGGTCGTTCATATGAAGTAAGATGGGCGTAAAAATATTGCTAAGGGAATATGAAGCCGTACGGGCTACTCGAGAGGCAACATTGGGCACACAATAGTGAATCACCTCATGGACTCGATACACTGGATTTTGATGGGTAGTCATGCGAGAGGTTTCAAAACAACCCCCTTGATCGATTCCTACATCAATAACAATGCTCCCAGGAATCATTTTTCCAACCATTTCTTCGGTTACTACAATTTTATTTCTACCTTTTTCTGCGCGCAAGGCACCAATTACTACATCAGCTTCTGCAAGCGCCTGAGAAAGGCTTGCGTTATCAATGGTGGCAGTTGCGATCTGTTGTCCGAGAAGTTGCTTGATCCGTCGCAACTTATACAAGTGATTGTCAAAAACTTGGATGTTTGCTCCCAAACCAAGGGCGGTTCTTGCAGCATATTCAGCCACAGTTCCCGCACCAATAATCACTACTTTGGTTGGTGGGACACCGGTTAACCCCCCTAAAATCAACCCTTTACCCTCGTTTACACTAGAAAGATATTCCGAGGCAATGAGCATCACGGTACTGCCTGCTATTTCAGACATGGCACGAACGACGGGCATCCCTCCCACTTTATCTTCTAGGTATTCAAAAGCTAATGCTGTAATTTTTTTTGAATTAAGAGCTTGAATGTAACTAGGTTCTTGTTTTTCAAGTTGCAAGGCTGAAATTAAGCATGCTCCCTGGCTCATGACTATGATTTCTTCTTCGGTAGGCGCATTTACTTTAACCACCACATCGGCGGCAAATACTTCCTTCGAGGAGTAGGCTATTTTTGCTCCCGCATCTGAAAACTGCTGATCTGTGAATTTGGCACGCTCTCCAGCTAAGGTTTCTACGAGTACGGTGATGCCATTTTGAGTCAAAATACGAACCGCTTCAGGGCTAAGAACTACCCTTTTTTCCTCTGTTGAAATTTCTTTCGGCATTCCCAAAGTGATGGGTTTCCCTCCTTTTTTTAGGGGAGCGGGAGACTCTTTTGGGATCAATCCCACAGCAGCAATTCCAGACAATTCAGTGGCCATCTTGATGGTGGTGAAGGGTTAATAATCTTCTAGTTTCGGATTCAATCGTAAGCTCAATTAGAAAATAGCGGTCAGGTAGTAGGGCTCCGATGTTTTCAGCCCATTCTAGCCAACAATAATTACCACTATAAAAATACTCTTCTATTCCAATATCCAATGCTTCCATAGGATCTTCCAATCGATAAAAGTCAAAATGAAAGATTGGCCCATTGGAATAGGTTTGGTATTCATTTACTATCCCAAAGGTAGGGCTACTTACCTGATCCGTTACCCGCATGGCCTTTGCTAGTGATTTGATAAGTGTAGTTTTACCAGCACCCATTTGCCCCTTGAAAACCCATACTTTTTCCACCCCAGCTTCTTGTAGTAGTTGTAAAGCTAATTCGTCGAGTTGTGACTTGTCGTAGGAAAAAAAACTCAAAATTTTCAGCGTTTAGATCGCAAATGTACAATAGGAATAATCATTTCCTCTAGAGAAATTCCACCATGCTGAAAGGTATCCTTGTAATGATTTACATAGTGATTGTAATTATTGGGGTAGGCAAAGAAATAATCCTCTACAGCAAATACATAGGTAGACGAAACATTTAAACGAGGGAGTTGAGCTTCCTGTGGATTACGAATTTCAAAAACCTTTCCTGACTCAAAGCTTAGATTTTTTCCTTGTTTGTAACGGAGGTTGGTAGTCACATTTTTATCACCAACAATCCGGTAGGGTTTATTTACTCGTTTTGTTCCATGATCGGTAGTCAAAATCACCTCTCCACCAGCGTGTTGAATTTTTTTCATGAGTTCAAATAAAGAAGAGTGCTCAAACCAACTCCGGGTAAGCGAACGGTATGCCGACTCATCGGGAGCAAGTTCCCGAATCATTTTCATGTCTGTTCGCGCATGTGAAATCATATCTACAAAATTGTATACTAAAACTGTAAATTCATTTTGTGCCAAGGAATGAAATTGATCCA
>Ga0181559_10000464_pt1 | contig 36874 bp, 31 predicted proteins | sample 011ome_21_FD_133752 | JGI IMG/M metagenome (GOLD analysis project Ga0181559, IMG submission 133752) | Coastal salt marsh microbial communities from the Groves Creek Marsh, Skidaway Island, Georgia - 011508AT metaG (megahit assembly) | ecosystem: Environmental > Aquatic > Marine > Intertidal... | reverse complement strand
GCAAAGTCACCGCTGTGTCGTCCTGCCACCGACAAGGAACTCGCTGACCCGCTGCAGACAGTAGACGGCTGCGGCTGGCTAGGATCTTCGATCAAAGGAAAGCACGTTCTATGTCTTGCGGCAGGCGGAGGCCGTCAAAGCTCCCTCTACGCTGCTGCCGGAGCGAAGGTGACAGTGGTGGACATCAGTGGAGCAATGCTTGAACTCGACCGACGGGTGGCGGCAGAAAGAGGATACGATTTCCGCCTTATTGAAAATAGCATGGAGAGTCTTCCCATGTTGCGGGACGGGGAATTCGACGTTGTGATTCACCCAGTCAGCACCTGCTACGTACCCAATGTCGCGCCAGTCTTTCGTGAAGTCGGTCGAATCACTCGCCCTGGTGGGATCTATATCAGTCAGCACAAACAGCCAGTGAGCTTGCAGTCCTCACTTGATCCTAATGACAGGGGACATTATGAGATTCAGCATCGCTATTACCGCACCAAGCCTGTTCCAGCAGCTAATACGAATAGCAAGAACGCGCAACGCCTAAGGGAAAAAGGCGCGATTGAATTCGTACACCGCTGGGAACAATTGATTGGAGGAATCTGCCGATCTGGATTCGTCATCGAAGATCTAACGGAACCAATGCACGCTAAAGATGACGCTTCATCTGGCAGCTTTGCAGACAGGGCAAATCACATTGCTCCTTATGTCCGAATCAAAGCAAGAAAAAAGTCATCCGAAATGAACCAACCATCTCATCATGGAGCAATCTGGTTACCCCATTCCTAATGTCGTCGTCACCTCCGAACTAGTTTCCTAAAAACTAGACCAACGAAAATGAAACCGGCCACTGCAATCAACCATCGCGGCCACTCGTTTCCTCGTGTTTTTTGATTTCGAGAAAAAATCTGGGTTTCGGTTACCAAGGAATTCGATTCTTGGCGTTGGGATTGTTCCTCGCCCCATGAACCACTCTGCTTACCATCAGGAACCGCCAACATGATGGGTGAGGAAAGCTGATTGGCTCCCACAACAAGCGTCTCCGCTCCAAGTCGTAATTTCCAATCGACATTGAGCAATAAATCCACACCTGGATTCTGCGCTTTGACCGTGCAACTGCACTCTCCAACCATGTACTGGCAGGCCTTGAGAACCACGTCAGGATCAAAGGGATCGGTGGGAATTGCATCTAACATTCGACCTCGACCAAAAACCGGAACCAAGAATGCCTGTTGCGGCAGAACGCCTAGCGTACGCAACATCGCAACCATTGCCGCCTCTTGTGGGTCGTCTTGGTCGACTCGACGTAACCTAAAGTCAACTCGCAAGGGTATCGAACAACGAAGAACATCATCCATGGATGCCCCTGGATTGTCGCGAAAATAATCGGCCGCCTGACTTGGGTTGATCACTCCGTCGGGAATGGCAATCGTTTGATTGGCTTGCGTTAACGCTCGAAGCAGATCTTTTTCAAGTTGATCATTTGATTCGAGATCATCACCCTCCACCAATAGCCAAACCGCGGAAACCCCCGTAGACAAATCAGACATCAGGGATTCACGGAGAGGCGAAGAAATCCAGCGTTCAATCGACTCACATGTCAAGTCGCCCGTCCAACCTAATCTGCTCTTCTGACCACTTGTAGGATAATAAACTTGCAACTGATTTTTTGAACCACCTTCTAATCCCTCATATTGCCACCACTGCTCGTCGGTCAACTCAGCAAGATTGACCACCTCGATCTCTGCATTCAGATGCCCGGTAGAGCGACAACGTTTCAGTGCTTCAATTGCATCTTGAACATCAGGTGAATCAGAATCACCAACCATGGCAACAATGCGATACTGATCTACCGGCCAACGCTCCAAGGCGTAGCGAAATACCGGTAATTTGCACGCAACAAGTGGCGAGACACCAAAGAAAAACAGTAGGTAAACAAGCATCCAGATCTTTTGATGCCGCACCCTACGTCGATTGAAATACCATATTCTGTCAACACGAGAATCTTTGGAGTTCATTACTGCCTTCTTCCGAAAGCGTGTATGTCCCCCTCATCGGTACTAACAAATAAACGGCCTCCTGCCACAGCGAGACCTAATGCCGCGCCATCCATTGGCTGACTCCAAAGTAATTCACCCGACTGACTGGAATACGCTCGAACCTCACCAGCAAACCCGAGAATCAAAGCATCGCCGGCTTTCACCATTTCCAAGGGCACCCCGCAGGGAATCGCCCACTGCCATGCTGCCGCCTGACTGCTTTTTGCCTCCTCGATGATACTTTGTATTTCTTCAGATGGCTTTTGATCTTTGGGGACAGACGCTAATGCCTGGTTGATTCGCTGCACGGCATCAAGATAAATCTCGCGATCTAATTTTCTCAGTTCACCTGCGATCGAGAACCATGCTTCTTTTCCAGCAACCACCAGACGATTCGTCCCCGCAAATGAAGCGATCGCCTTGGAATCTCCGATTCCGGTGACTCGAATCTGATGCTCTGTCTCCTTTTGATGATTCGGACCTGCAAGCAGCATCTCATCCTCCGTCAAAATACAAAAAACTCCCCCCGCTTCACCCACCGCACCGAGGGACTCACCACTTGCTTTCTGGAATGCCAGTGGAGCTGATCGACCTTGAGGAACATAAATCCGTTTCTCGGAGGCGAGGAGGGCACCCTGCAATGTTACTTCTTGAAGGTCACGTCGAAATGACCGAAGACCCTCCATCTTGCCCGTGCTTGCGTCGACACTCACAAGATGAGAAACCTCCCAAGGAACCAGAGATGCCCCAAAGATCGCCAAATCATTATCAATCATCACGCCGGTCCGAACTGGCCACAGGGAAATCAATTTGCGGTCATTAAAGATTTTACGATCCGAATCACCGCCCCGAGTTTTCCAAACGCGATCACCCGATCTTCGATTAACGCAGTAGACATAACCATCGTCCGATCCATAAAGAACATGTTCACCGTGAATCGTGGGGGGTAGTCGAACGGGCGCACCAGTCACATTAACCCATACCTCTTTCCCACTCGCAGCGTCTAAAGCATGCGCGGAATCATCACTACTTGATCCAAAAAAAACGAACTCCTGATCGGCTGTGACAAAGTAGCACGGATCAAAATTACGCATTGATTGAAGATCGCGATTGCCGGTGTACGCATCCCACTTTGCAGGCCCACTCCACGCAGTCCTGGGTCGCTGAGGCGACTGCCAAACCCAAAGTGAATCGAGCGGAAAAAGAAACTGCTCATTGGAGACTCCACTGCGGCGATTATCATGCCGATAAGTCGGCCAGTTCTCCGCACAAGTCGTGCCGTCAAGAATAAAAATCCAGTGGGCAAACGACAATAATATCCAAGCAACTGATGCCAAGCGAGACAACCGCATCATCTGCCGACGACAAGAATACTTCCCATTAGCGGTGCCGCGAACACAGTTGAATTGCAGTGGATGCAGTGGGTCATCCGTTATCATTTCAGACACCTTCACACCTCAGTCTTGTGGTTCTGCGTACGGAAGCCTGTTGCGCCGCGGTGCAAACCCAATCGAACACTCCATCCAACCACCGCATGAACATCCACCACCAGCTTCGGGAGAAAAAAGCATTCCGTGAGCGGGTATCGTGCTTAACCAGCAACTCGGGCGCAATCTTGCAAATTCAGAAGGTTGCTCTGACTCCAACGACCACAGAGATACAGGTCCTGTCCCACCTCGATAGATAATGGAACCACCAGCACCAATAGGTGTCGCGCAGCCACGCCTTTTACCAAGAGTATCGGTCTTTAGAATCTCACCTGTCGACGCATCAAGAATACTTGGTTGCAAGAATATTTTCCCATCCATCAGTACCGCATGCTGCATATGTCCTCCATGGTTATCCTCCGACCATTTTGAACTCTTGGTCCAGCGTGATTTACCGGTTGCTGAATCGAATGACGCCAGGTGAAACTGACCGTTGGATGAAGTCTCGAGAATAAATTGGTCATCATCGGCGAGGCCAAATGCAATTACCTCGACTGATTTTGAAGTGGGTACTGCAGATACCCACTTCTCCTCACCTGACTGCAAATCAACACACACAACTGAAGCGTTGGACCATATTTGTGAGTCAGAGAGGCGGCCGCTTGACGACTGATCCAGTCCTGGATCTTTTACTTCGACAAAGAAAATATGATCTTGATGAATCGTAATGGTTGAATGAAGGATCGCATCCGCCTCGCGTTGCCAACGAAGATCGCCATACTTTTTGTCAAATACCATTAGATTCCGACCACAGACTTTGGACGCGGCGGCATCGTTGATTCCGTCATACCAACTTGGCTTATCCCAAAAATCTTCATAGATCCCGCCACTCGGAACTACCGTCCCAACGAGATTGTTAGCGGTCGTTGCAACAAACCCCCAATCGAAGCCTGAACCATAACGCTCAGGTGGTTCGATGGTATGAAGCATTTCTCCAGTTGCTGCGTTGATCACCCACAACTGGTCTTCGACCGCAGCGTAGACACGACTCTCATCCGCACACCAATTACCGCAATCTCGCGGGATATTCACTCTCCTGAGCTTGGGAATTTCAAGAGACCATAAAATGGCACCGTTGAAAGCGTCTACCGCGATCATCCGATTCATCCCCTGATGAAAAAGTCGACCGCCGACCACCAGTGGCGCCGGCATTCTGGGATTGCGATCAATCCCGAAATCAGCGCCAGGCCGGCCCAACCAGCGAACCTCCAAATCGGAAGTATCATCAACTCCCCCCAAAGACTCGTTAACAAACGACGCATTCGAAGGACTTCCATATTGGTGATCCCATTTTGAAAGCTGCTCTAACGCCGAATGAACACCCAACCAAAGTCCGTCAGCGAAATTTGACCAAGCAAAATCCACATCACGATAAGCGGATGCCTTTGGTTGATCATTTGACACACAAAGCAAAGAACCCGATGGGGAAAGCCAATCGATTGCCTGTCTCAAAGCACTGACATCCACCAAGACTCCATTAGCAAACTCGAGTGGCAAGTCTTTGGCTAATTGAGCGGTAACATGGGTGCCGTAGATTCCAGAGTCATACCAATTCTTGCGAAATGCATTGAGTTTGATTTCATCTTCAAAGATCACCAAGATCGTTAAACCTTGCTGTTCAAGTAATGCAGAAAGACAATCCTCCGCAATCGCATGGTGCACAACGATAATGCCACCACATTCCTCTGCCCAAGTTTCGATACCTTGTTTGAATGACGGTGATCTTTTTGATTTCGGAAATCCTGATCTTTGCTGCTGCGATATTTCCGAAAGTCGATAATTCATAGCGGCTTCGACCACAAAATAATCGCTGATTTTTCGCCCCGACTCGTGTCGAACTGCGATTCGATAGTGCAAATCCGAACCAGGCATAAGATTTTCGAGCACGACGGAATGACTAGTCCCGAGGCTATTGGATTGGACAAGGGTCCCTAACTGCCTATTCACTCCATAGGCGACCGTTGCTGACCCACTAAGATTCGACTCCCATCGCAACTCCGCTCGAGTAGCAGAGAGAAAGCGAAGGCCACCGCTGATCTTTAAATCGGAAACGCTAACACTGCCATCACCAGCTCCCTGAAGCGGAGGAGATGCAGTGGTATCGCTACACAAAAACAAAAGTGCAACCAACAAGAAATGACGCATCATCCAAACTACGACTGAGACGTGAAGAATTGAGCTACAGTTTCGGCCGAACGTTAATCCACTACTTTTGCAATACGTCATAGAATTACGATCCATCACCCGTTGCCCAAGTAAAACCCGACGCCAACATTTTCTGCCATGGCTCAGATTCGATTGTCTCATTGTGATGCCCAAGCGAAATACCAAACACTCGAACCCCCTTGTACTGATTGATCCAAGCCACCGGCTCTTTCCTATTTGTTTCTGAACTGAATGCGGTCGCAAGCGTCACCGTTTGGGGCCAAACCTCTTCGATGAGGTACAACTCTCCATTTGGTGTGTCCCAACCACTTCCCAAGATTTCACCGAAGCCAAATTCATTACCTTCTTGGGTCGACTCTACTCTCAGCGAACGATTCCCTTTCTCATGACGGCGACTAGTCACACCGAGTAAAGAACGCCAATTATCTGCCGCCGGAGAATTGCGATAAGAATGCATTGAACAATGAATGACAATTGCCGGCACTCCGAAATCAACATGTCCTTTAACAATGCCATTGACGAAATCGGCATCTTCTACGCCACCGTAGCATTCATTATGGATCACAAGGTCGTAACCTTTAATCCAATCCGCGCGTTGATACACATCGACTTTCAGATCACGCTCCGTTCCATATTCCAGCACCGTCCATTCGAGGTGATCCACATGCTTAGACAAACCATCACGAATTAGTTTTTTTTGATTTTGATAGTCATGGCAGCACCCACCAGTAATCAACAAAACGCGGAGAGTTCCTGACTGTGGTTCATGACTTGGCTTTTCAGCATCTTGCGAAAACACCGAATCACTCAGCAACAGAAAAACCAGAGAAACGGTGATAATCGATGAAGATCTAAAGCATTGTTTGAAATGATCGCGCACGACTGTGAACATAGAACGAGCCAACAAACGAAAAGTAAAATTTGTGAATAGGAATTCGAGACCACCAATGATCATGGCCGTGATCGGAACAGGCCAAGGTATGATCGCCTCGCAAGTACTATGTAATGTAACGCGAAATGCGGGGTGGAGGGGAAACAGTCTTTCGAGAGAGCACACCACCACGTTAGCGGCACAAAATATGCACTCCGTTGACCGGCCTTATGAATCACTGCCAATAAGATAAAAATTGCTAGGCTGCACAATGATCAAATGGATAAAACGCGGCCAACGTCGAGAATACTCGGTGCCGATGATGACAACCGAAAATCTTCGTTCACCACAAACCAGGGTATTCGAGAATCACCGCCAAGCCCCACTTGAAAAAACGAGTGGCAACGGACACGCGAACTAAACCAAAAGTTACAAAACAAAGATTAGCGAGGCGGATCCAATGCTCGGTAAACTGCTAGCAGCGTTCATCCTGATTCCACTTATCGAATTCTTTCTGCTGGTAAAAGTTGCGAATGAGACGAGCGTTGGCATGACCTTCCTGATTGTCATCCTGACAGGAATCATGGGATCTTTCCTTGCTCGGCGAGAGGGCCTAGGAGTGCTTAGACGTTTCCACCTCGCCATGGGAGAGGGAAGAGTACCAAGCAATGAACTTCAGGAGGGCCTGATGATTGTCTTTGCAGGGGCCTTGCTACTTACCCCAGGACTTCTGACCGATGCCTTCGGATTTTTCTTACTGCTACCTTTTGGGAGACGCCTAGTCCGTTTGTGGTTCGTGAATCGGTATGCGGGTCGGTTCCAGGTACACATGTCCGACCTAGATGGATTCCACAACACCGCGCGATCAACCCCATTCCAAGAATCCACTCGCGATTTCAATTCGCACGACGCAATCGACATCGAGGTCGTCCGCAGAAAGCAAGACTGACCCGAACGGCCCAACCAAGCTTCGACGCTAAAGCTAAAGATAACTGTCTCTATTTCCGAGAAAGCCACGCAGTAGGCATCGATCAACAACTTAGTTGCGGACGGTATTGTATTCTGGTATCGCGATCGCTTGCCCAGTCATCAAGAGATAAGCAACGGTTAACACCAAGGAGGCAAACGCTCCTACGGCTATCATGGCTGGGATAACACCCAAGCAAAACGCAAGCAGACCAACCAAAAATGCGACAACAGAAATCGCAGAAACCACGAGGCCAATCAACAACAACACCAACTTATTTCCTCGTGTTACCCGCATGGATGTCACCACCGCATCCCACGGCCCACAGCGTCGATCCGCAACGAGCAATTGAGAAATGGAAAAGCTGATCGACAAGATCACAAAAGGTATCGCGCCGACCGCCACTCCCGCTAAGCCAACAGGAAGCAAAACATCCAGATCGCCGGACAATTGAAAAGCAATCCCAACCGGGATTCCTACAAAAACGGCGGCGAGCACACCTAGAACGAAAATGACGATTAACATCGCCCCCACGCCAGGGATCAAACAAGAACCCGCGGCAAAGATTCGGCTAAATTCAACAGGCTTGCCCCTGCAGATATCAAGCATCAAAAGAGACTGACCCAACTGCAGCCATAACCCGCTTACCCAAACGATTGCAAAAACTAAAAACTGCAACCCGATAGTAACCGCTTCATTGATAGGAGCGCCACCGTCTAGTCCCATCAGCAAGAGGTTCTGCAAAAAACTAATGCCATAGTTCACCCCGGAAACGATGATGATCGCGATACAGGCCATCGCCCAGTGCTTCCTAAAGATCGCCCAACTGGTGGATAACACAGAGTCAATCGTGATTTCAGTGGGGGAAAGTTCGCCCGAATCGTCAGATTCCAACGCTACAGAGGCAACAGGGGAATAGGGGTTCAGTTCGAACTCCGGGACCCCACCTTCTGACAATGCTTTCCAACCTCGATCTAACACCTCCTTTTCCACAAGAGGGTCAATCGCTCCCTGCCCTTGATCGATCATCTCAATAGAACCAGCAGAGGCTCTCTCTCTGCCGCCCATCAGCAATGCTGGCTCATGGCCCGACGTTGACCGAGAATCATCCTGAAGAGAACTCTCGTACTTTGCGATAAAGACGTGCAAACAGCTTGGACATCGAGATTGTTTGTCTAAATTCTCGGCCGCTACCCGGAGAACCGAACCACACTCGGGACAATTTAATTCAATCGCCATGGTCTAGATCTCCAGCGTTAACAGAAACACGGCACTCAACAAAAAGACTGATGATCCTAACCGCAAATTCGCATCAAGTCATGAGTCGGAATCAGCCAGAATGGTGACAAAATTAATCTGCCAAAATCAACCAACCGCCGCTTTGACGGCCGGACCATTCATTTTCAATAAAGCCCAACAAATTCAAACCTGGCAAAAGATACGACAACCAGCCGAACTGAATAGGCAAGGAACCATCACCATGGAAGGTGCGAATCCATCTCAAAGCACACACCAACGGTTCAAGCACTACTTCTCAACCTTGGACTGAGAAGCGAGCATTAAAAGAACCCGTGCCGTGAATCACTCAAACGATGAGCAACTATCGGAACCAATTGAACTACAACTTCAATTCACCGCTCTATTTCGATTCCAAACGACCTGCAGCCCAAAGAAAACCGTTGGTTAGTGCCTTCAGGAAAACTTCGTCCTGAAAAGTTTCATTGGAGTGCCCATAGGTTGTGCCAAAAACACGACATTTACCAAAGTGATTCGTCCACATAACTGGGTGCTTCTCGCCAGTTTTTTCGCTTACCGAAGTGGCAAGCACTTTGGTTTTTGGCCAAACTTTTTCGATGATATAGAGTTCATCCAGGGCACTTCGATAACCGCTCGGGAAGCCTGCCATGATTTGATGCTCTGCATCGACCACCTCGATGGGGTAGTGACTCTTGTGTTCGTGCCGGCGACTCGTCACCCCTAAAAATTGCCGCCAATCATCGATCTCGGCGGATCGATAAGTGTGCATCGCACAGTGAATCACGACTGCATTAACTCCTTGACGATGCGCATCGGTAATTCGACGGATGTAGTCGGCGTCTGTAGTATTCGCGAAGCATTCGTTATGGATCACCAAGTCGTACCCCTCAGCCCACGTGGCTTTATCGTATAGCCCGATCTGTGCGGAAGTACCAGTACCACCTTCGCTGACAATATCCCAAGTCGCACTAACCCCACGTTTCTCGAGAGCCAACTGCATGGCTCGAGTTTGAAAGTCGTAGTCATGGCAACAACCGCTCGTTATCAAAAGAATCCGTAGAGATTCCACCTGTTCTGCTTGGTCCGCTCCTTGAGCCTTACCATCTTGCCCAAATGACCCGGTGGCTAGACTGGCCAACAGTACCAACGAAAAAAACACGCGATTCATACAAGCAGCCATCGTCTAAATTTCCATAGTTCAACAGCTTGCTCCAAAGCAAAGCTGTCCGATTTAAGAGAGTAATAAAATAAGTGACAGGGGGAAAGCGAACCGAGTCAGTCAATTAATCAGCAGGTGTTACTTAGCAGCAACCGATCCCGCTGGATGACAATTCCAGATAGCGTGAAAGTGAGCTCACCGATTAAAAATGATCTTCCATCTCAACCGGTTCCATCACCTTGGTATTCCGCTCAACAGCGATAACGGTGGTTCGTTGCTTCACCCCATCTCGACTTTCAGCCGTGATCGGCAATACCTGACGCTTATCGGGAAGCTCCATGCGGACGGTGAAGGAACCATCCTCGCGGAGCTTTACCGGTCTACCCGCCACGGACACCACTGCATTTGGAATGGTTTTACCAAAGACAATGAGTTCCGCATCCACATCAAAAGGAAGGTTAGCCTGACGCAAAAGAGAAGGATCCGCGACGGATTGCCCACTCTCGCTGCGACCTGGCATCTGCAGACTCAAGCGATCCTGGAAAACTTCCTTTAGATCTTTACTGGCGTTATCATTGCCTCCGCTCAGGGAATAAATACGTTCGTAATCTTCGGCAATATCCTTCCAATGCTCATCCAATCGCTCGCACTCACCAGGCCTTGGTGTTTCAACAACGTTACTACGACATAGTGTGTAGAATTCGCCGTTATCGGCGAGATATCCAATCAAAACACGGAATCGAGTAGGTGGCTCATCAACATCGAGGTACCAAGTATCGACTCCACCATGAATGGTGATATCACGTTCGACACTCTCCGCGGAATTATTGTCAACGTCCGCGATATTTAGCAGACGCAAAACTGGAACTGCCGTATGCCATCGCTCGGCAAGTGAGGACTGAGCTCTTTGGACGGCGGCGCGAGTGATTTCCCAACTGGCTTGCAACCAAAAGGAATCTCTAACCAGCAAAACGATTCGATCCTGAAGCGGCTCACTATTCCTGCTCTTCGATTTCCCACGATTCACCGCAGCACCAGCTACCAACGTTGCGGTCGATAAATCTTTGTTCGCCTGAAGTGTCTCGCGTCGCTTGCGTAACTGGGCTCGAATTCGAGCGGTCTTTGCGGAAACCTTTGGCTCGGGAAGCTTTGGAAGCGGCTTGGATGAATTCGGAGAATTCGAACCAACCGCACGCCGAGAGACTTTCGCTTTCTTCGAAGCCACCACCTTGGACGACGAATCGACGACTGCCCGCTTTGAGGCCCTAGAAGACACTTTACCGCTATTAGTGGGTTCGGACGAAACGACCGAGCGACCCGAAGACCTCTTGGATGCCGTACTTGCTCGTGCACTCTTGGTTTTGGCCCTCTTTGTAGTATCGGGAACCTTCTTGGTAGCAACGCGACTTGCCGACCCTTGGGACTTGGCTCCCCGACTCAATGCAGTTGCAGAGGCCTTGGTAACCGAGCTTTTCTTGGAACCTGATTTTTTGGATCGCGAGACAGTGACCGTCTCTGACTTTTTCTTTGAGCTGGCTGTAGCCTTACGTCGAAGCCTACGCTGTACCTTACTAATTTCTTCAACCAGTTCATCTTTCTTGAGAGCATGCCAGTTCGGCACCCCATAATTCTTAGCCAAATCAGCGAGTTCGCGACGCGTCTGAGCCTTCAAATCTGCGGTTGTGATCATTTTCACCTCCGATTCTCTCCAGATTCGCTACGTACCGTGGGAAGCAACTTCCCTTGGGAATCAGTGGCGAGTCAAATAAAGTGGGATTCGCTGTTTGGCGTACCAGAACCTCCGTGTGAAGTACGACACACTTGAATTTAGTGATTGGCTTGCCGCATCCAATGTGGCAAAGCTAGCGTGGCGTGAGCCGATTTCCGCCGACGCAGATATCGCTAACGAGCATGCAAGCAACGTGACTGGCGGGGGTGCACTGGATAGGGACCGCTGATGCTTTTCAAACGCTACCAAATCACGTTGATCCTGATCACCAACGAGCATCGGGCAAAACCGCCCGACTCACCGGATCATTCAACATGAAGGAGCGTTGGAATCCATCGAACCCCCAATAAAGGCACAATCGTCACCGAAAATCATTATGCCAACCCTTTTCAAAAGTTCCAGTGAAGGCTTTGTGGTTTTAGAGAAACGATGGATGATTCGCGGATTTACGCCAAAAAAACGGTAAAAAACTCAACCTAAGCCCCAGTTGCTTAACTGCCACCAGTACCCCCAAACTTCCCAAACAGCACTAATCCACATCCATTGCTGGAGCAGACACCGGACGAGCCCTTACTCAGAGCGTCAATGAAACACAGATAATTCAACCAATATCGCAAACGATTCAAAATCGCCTTCGACTCGCACCCGATACGGCTAATCAAAGGATTCCCGCAAACCGATCACGCATCCACGCAAGGAAATCAACTGCGGTCTATCGTCGCAGAAAGACACGCGAGCGGAAGCCAAGGCAACGCGAACGATTGCGATAGAGCGAGGCACTTAACGGAAAAAAAGTTGACACAATCCGTCATCAAAATTCAATCCACGCAATCATGAACAACTGGCCCATCGAACCCCACCCCCCCCTAGTGTCACACAAAATTCCAGAAGACAGTTCCAAAGGAACACCGATCAGTCCTCAGGCTGATGGCTCCAAAACTGGTACCCTCAAACTGACCCCATCACCTTACCGACTCGCCGGCGCGGGAATGGAACTTGCCGGTTTTTCAGTCATTCCCGGACTGATCGGCCTCTCCATTGACAACTTGCTCGAACTCGGCAACCCCGTCTTTACAGCATCAGGGACGCTGCTTGGCTTTTGTTTTGGGATGTACACTTTCATTCGTAAAGTGACTTCCCGTCCGCTCCCAGACGAACCCAAAAAAACAAAACCATGAGCCAGCGGAACAACTGGGAGATTTCGGCCACTGGAAGACTGAATCAAAACTCAGCCCTACGAGTTGCCAGAAAAATGAGTGGGGCTTGGCTGATTGCTTTCCCGACCACCTGCCTTATCGGACAATGGCTTATCAACAAGCAGGTGCTAGAAAAAATCATCCTTGCGGATTACTTTTTCATAGCGTTTGGCAATCTGCTAATTGGTTACGCTGCACTGCTTCCGCTACTGCGAATCGGCAAGAAGCGTCCCGAGGTTTGGTCTCTAGAAGAAGGACAAAACGCAGATCAGGCTGAGACGGTTAGTCTTTTGCTAGGAGGCACAACAATTCGCTTTGTTGGTACCATTGCACTGGTCGTTCTGTGTCGTTATCACATTAGCTCTCCAGATCGTACGATTGCCTTGGCCACGATTTTTTGGTTCGCGTTACTCACTCTGGTTTCGGTCTCATCCACCAGTGGCGAGGCAACGCGATCGAAATAGCAATTGGCACCCAAACGACTGGCTGGTGACGAACGAAAAGAACCGCGTCGGTTATGAATCCTGCGGAGATAGCTCTGCAGGTCGTGAGCGACACGTTTGTTCACTGGTGTGGTTCGCAATGAAAGTTGTTGAGTGACATAACCAAACAAGCGATCAACAGATCACTTTTTTTGAGTCAGCGTAGAAATAGTTGAATCGGAATGAAACTTCCACTTGCTGCCGCCGATCCGCTTAGCCATGCGGTACCGCATCGCCTACACTCTGAACCACTGTTCGAGGTAGGGGTCGGCCAGGGTGATATCGCCGCTTTGAACGTTGTAGACGGTGTCTATCCGTTTTACATCACGAACCACCTCTCGATGACCATTTTTGCCTCGGCAGTTCTCCTGCTAACTTTCTGGCATGTGGCCAAGCGAGTTAAACCTGAGGGCACTGGTCTAGACAAATATCGTACGCGAGGTCGCGTCGCGCAATTATTCGAGACAATGTGTACTTTTGTCAGGGACGAGATCGCTCGCCCTAACCTTCAGGGCCTCACTGACAAGTATATCTATTACATCTGGACGGTCTTCTTCTTCGTTTTGTTCGCAAACTTGCTGGGACTGATACCTATTGGGTACATGCTGCATCTTGCGACTGGCGATACACACCTCTCCCATTGGGGAGGTAGCGCGACCGGAAATCTATCACTCAATGCAATGCTCGCAACGATGAGCTTGATTGCGATTGTGTACATCGGGATCAAAGAAACCGGGCTCAAGGCATTTCTGGCACACTTCAATCCACTTGGCTGGGATGACCCAAAAATGCTGGTCATCGGGCTGCCACTTTATGTGCTTGAATGGATGGGGCTACTCATCAAATGTGTCGTTTTGGCGATGCGATTATTTGGAACCATGATGAGCGGTCACTTGGTGATTGCGGCTTTTATCGGTTTAGTTTTCGTCGCACGTGAAGCATCGCATGGCCTAGCTTATGGCGTCGGATTGGCGGTGATCATTGGTGGTGTTGTGCTTACTCTGCTCGAGGTATTTATCTGCTGCCTTCAAGCGTTTATCTTCACGTTCTTGACAGTCCTATTCATTTCCATGGTTGCGACGCATCACGGAGATGACCACGGGCACGATGACCACGACCCATTCGGCGATGAGGACAACATGGATCTTGATAAATTGATGGATCCAAGTCGCATCACTCCGATGAGTTCACCATCCTAAGACATTTGGGACGGAGCTGCATTTGATGTGGTTGCCCACCCGACTAACCGAACAGTTTTGAATTAACCCTTTCCATCTTTCTCGGTTTATAGCGAATAAAATCGCTTGGACCGACACATGAGTTTTACCTCAGGAGCTTAGCAAAAATGTTAGATTTTGCGATGATTTTGGCCCAAGCAGCTGGAGACGCTGGTATCGGGATCTTCGGCAAAGGCCTCGGTATGGGCTTGGTGATCCTCGGTGCAGGCCTTGGCATCGGTCGCATCGGTAGCGCAGCAGTTGATGCGATTGCTCGTCAACCAGAAGCTAGCGGAACGATCTCTACCCAGATGCTGATCTCCGCAGCTCTCGTTGAGGGTGTATCGGTGATCGCTCTGATTTTGATGCTCATCCTCAAGTAGACGTTTCCCCTTTAAAACTCGGGTTGTAAGTGTACAGCCAGAGTTTGACGTATACGCGAATGCTGTTGACCCGATCCACTCGACCGATTTCAAAGAAGACCCTTAAGGGCGATTCCATGTTGCTTTCTTTCGGACGCTTTTGCCTTACGGCGTGCGCGGCTTTGTTGCTAGTTACCTCGCTTAGTCTATCTGCGCAAGCAGATGAACCCGTGGGTGATCACACGCAAGCGGCCGCTCAAGTTGACTCCTCGGAAGACGCCGATGCGAGCCATGACGAGGCAGGCCACGACGGTTCCGAGCATGGCAACGAGCACGCGGGAGAGGACCACTCTGGCTCGAGCCACGGGGAGTCTCACGAGCTTCCGCCATTGCTGCAAATCGACTTCGGTTCAGCAGTTATCAACTTGCTGATTTTCTCCGGCGTCTTCCTGGTACTTTCTAAGTTTGTATGGCCTCCCATTTTGGCTGGCCTCCAAGCCCGAGAAACAAAAATCCACGACGATCTCACGGCAGCAGAGCAGGCCAATAACGACGCGAAGAACTTGCTTGCGGAATACCAGTCAAAGCTTGACGAAGCCGCCAACCAGGTTCAAGAGATGCTCGCCTCGGCGAGAAGAGACGCGGAATCCGCTGGGCAACGTATTGTCGATGAAGCCAAACAGGAAGCCGTTCGACAACGCGAGCGAGCGGTCAGCGAGATTGAGACGGCGAAGAAAGTCGCTATTTCGGAACTCGCTGGGCAGACTTCAGATATGGCGATTCAAGTTGCGAAGCAGGTGGTCGGGCGTGAACTCAAAGCAGAGGATCATGCCGACTTAATCCGACAATCGCTTGAGCGACTTCCGAGCAATAACTAGAGAACCCGAACGCAAGCAAGCATATCATTCGATGAGTGAAGCCGAAAAACACGAAACGGTGCTCGATACCGGAGCCGAACAACTGGGTAAGACCTATGCTCAGGCTCTGATCGCTGCTGCTAAGAACGCAGGCGTTGCCGACGAAGTCATCAGTCAGCTGAATCAGCTAGTGGATGATGCGTTGGGCAATTGCCCCAGTCTTCAGGCAGCGTTTGCGTCACCTCGTGTGGATGTGGCTGAGAAAACTCGTGTGATTGATCGTCTTTTCGGAGACGAGTTTCATCCAATCTTGGTCAAGTTTTTAAAGGTCATGGCTTCGCGCGAACGCCTGGGATACCTTCATGCGGTTCGAGTTGCAGCAGATTCCATTCATGATGAGATGCTGGGAAGGGCTGTTGCGTCGGTTCGCACCGCTGTCCCACTGACGGAGGACCTTAGAAATCAAATTTCTACGGAGCTCAGTCGATTCATGAACAAGCAGGTGAAGCTTCGAGAATCTGTCGATTCCGACTTGATTGGAGGAATGATTGTCCGCATTGGTGATCAGGTGTTCGACAGCAGCGTGGCCAATCAACTTAACAAATTAGGCCGGAAAGCTCGTTCAGGCTTTTCAAGCCATTTAAGCTCGAAGCTAAGTCAGTTTAGCCTCGAGTCTTGATAACAGCCTTTTGAGTTCTGGGCTTAATAAAACAGAATCTCGTTTCATTCAGACATTCAACGCGCCGGCTCCCCGGCGTTCACGTTTCATCTATCGAACAGACCCATGAAATTTAGTAGTGACGAAATCGCTTCGGTCTTACAACAGGAGATCGAGCAGTTCGACAGCAAGATCGACGTTCGCGAAGTTGGAACCGTTCTTGAGGTTGGCGACGGTATTGCACGCGTCTACGGCCTCTCCGGTGTCATGGCCGGGGAGATGGTCGAGTTCCCCAACGGTGCGATTGGCCTCGCCTTCAACCTTGAAGAGACATCAGTTGGTGTGATCATCTTGGGTGACTACCTCAGCATCGAAGAGGGTGATGAGGTCAAAGCACTCGGTACCCTTCTGTCAGTGCCAGCAGGCGATGCGGTCATCGGTCGAGTGCTTGACCCCCTTGGAAACCCGCTCGACGGAAAAGGTCCAGTACAAACCGACGTTACGCGACCGGTTGAGCTTATCGCGACTGGGGTTGCAGAGCGTCAACCCGTTACAGAACCGATGCAAACGGGCATCAAGGCCATTGACGCAATGACTCCCATTGGACGTGGTCAACGCGAACTGATCATTGGCGACCGTAAAACAGGCAAAACCGCGATTGCAATCGACGCCATCCTGAACCAGAAAGGCAAGGGGGTTAAGTGTTTTTACGTTGCAATTGGCCAGAAAGACTCTGCGGTAGCAAGTGTTGTCGACGTTCTTGAAAAGAACGGCGCCATGGATTACACCACGGTGATTGTCGCGGGTGCCTCTGCTCCTGCACCACTCCAGTACGTCGCACCGTACGCAGGAACCTCGATGGCAGAACACTTCATGTTCAATGGAGGCCATGCCTTGGTGGTCTATGACGACTTGTCAAAGCAAGCTACCGCCTATCGCCAGATGAGCCTTCTGATGCGTCGACCACCGGGACGCGAAGCTTATCCTGGTGACGTTTTCTACTGTCACAGTCGACTTCTCGAGCGTTCGGCCAAGTTGTCCGATGCACTTGGAGGGGGCTCAATCACTAGCCTTCCTATTATCGAAACACTCGAAGGCGAAGTATCTGCTTACATTCCCACCAATGTGATCTCGATTACGGACGGGCAGATCTATGTTCAGCCTGACCTTTTCTTCGCTGGTATACGTCCCGCGATGAATGCAGGTATTTCCGTGTCTCGTGTCGGTGGAGCGGCACAGGTCAAATCGATGAAGAAAGTCGCTGGTGGTTTACGACTCGACTTGGCAGCCTTCCGTGCTCTTGAGGCATTTGCTCAACTCGGTACCGATTTGGATGCAGCGACTCAAGCACAACTGGATCGAGGATATCGGATGGTTGAATTGCTCAAACAGCCGCAGTATCAGCCGTTGAGTGTATCCGAGCAAGTTTTGAGTCTATTTGCGGGTACGCGAGGTCATCTAGACGATGTACCTGTGAAAGCAGTTTCCCAGTGGGAATCTGATTTCTTGCAATTCGCGAAAGATAAGCACTCTGATCTCATCGCTTTGCTAAACGAAGCTCAAGACTTAACCGATGAGGTCGTCGCAAAGCTTGAAACATGCATCAGTGACTTCAAAAGTGGCTATAAACCTGTAGAAGCGTAATAGCCGACTTCATTAATTTTTCCATCCCATCACCTCAAGTTCAAGCATTCACTGACTGATGGCCAACGCCCGCGCTCTCGACAAACGACGCAAGTCGATCCGTAACATCCGCAAGATCACGCGGACAATGGAACTGATCGCAACTGCTAGATACAAGAAAGCGATGGATCGCGCCCATGCGGTCACTGCGTACACCGATCGATTGTCCCAGATCGTCAGTAGCCTTTCCGCTGCTGGAACCGAAGTCGATCATCCGCTCCTACAACCCCGCGACAACCCTAAAGCCGTACGAGTTTTGGTGTTATCAAGTAATCGTGGACTTTGTGGCGGTTATAACGCTGGGATACTTCGTGCCGCGGCGCCAAGGATTCGAGAATTAGCCGATTCGATTGGAAACGTCACGGTTGACGTGAGCGGAAAACGCGGCATCAATGGCTTGAAGTTCCGCGGCATCCAAACCGCTGAAACTTACATGCAGTTCGAAGACCAACCGGCGTATGATGAAGTCGAGAAAATAGCTTCTGGCTTTCTCGATCAGTACATCACGGGTCAATTCGATCGTCTTGAGGTTGTTTACACAAAGTTCATTAGCACGAGCCGTCAAGAAGCAACGATCGAAACATTGCTGCCCTTTGGCTCACTGGATGAGGGTGAAAGTGTTTCCGCTGATGCGACGGTTGATAGCCAAAACGCCAACCAGTATGAATTTCTTCCAACAGCAGAAAGCATTTTGGAGGAAGTCGTTCCAACCAGCTTCAAAGCGAAGCTGTTCAAATGTTTCCTCGATGCTGCTGTAAGTGAACAAGTGGCTCGAATGATCGCGATGAAGGGTGCAACCGAGAGTGCTGGTGAAATGATCAGTCAACTTTCGATGACCTACAACCGCGCTCGACAAAGCCAAATTACTGGCGAGATTATGGAAATCATCGGTGGTGTAGAAGCCCTCAAAGGCTAACACTAAACCAACACAATGATCCCGTCCTTACTATTTATAAAGAACACCGTTAACTCTCTTAGTCACGATCATGTCAACCGCAACTGAAAAGAACATTGGCCGCGTCACTCAAGTGATTGGTTCGACCTTCGACATTGAGTTCCCCGAAGGGCAAATGCCTGCAATTTATAACGCTGTCGCGATCAAATCGAGCCACAAGGGTGTCGAAATCGATCTTGTTGGCGAAGTGCAGCAACACCTAGGCGGAGGCCGAGTTCGAGCCATCGCGTTGGGAAGTACCGACGGAATGATGCGTGGCATGGATGTAGTCGACACCGGCAAACCTGTAAGCGTCCCTGTTGGCACGGCGACACTTGGCCGAGTTTTCAACGTTCTAGGTAACGCAATCGATGAGCGAGGGCCCGTCGAAGCAGACGCTTATATGCCGATTCACCGACAAGCCCCGGCGGTCAATGAACTTTCGACCAACACGGAAGTTTTTGAAACCGGTATTAAAGTGGTCGACCTTCTAACGCCATTTGTTCGCGGTGGTAAAGCGGGTTTGTTTGGTGGTGCAGGTCTAGGCAAAACCGTGATTCTGACGGAATTGATCGCTCGTATCGCAAGTAGCCATGGTGGTTACTCGGTGTTCGCCGGTGTTGGAGAGCGAACACGTGAGGGCACCGACTTGTGGCTTGAAATGCAAGAAACGGAAATCGGCGATACCGGCCGAAAAGTTATCGAGCAAACCTGCATGGTATTCGGTCAGATGAACGAGCCACCAGGATCGCGTTTACGAGTAGCACTTTCTGCGCTCACCATGGCTGAGTACTTCCGTGATTCAACCGGTGCGGATACCCTATTGTTCGTCGACAATATTTTCCGCTTCTCTCAAGCTGGTTCTGAGGTATCTGCGTTACTTGGTCGTATGCCATCGGCCGTGGGTTACCAACCAACTTTGGCAACGGAAATGGGTGCACTTCAAGAGCGAATTACATCCACGAAAAAAGGGGCCATTACGTCGGTTCAAGCTGTTTACGTGCCAGCGGATGACCCGACCGACCCGGCACCAGCAACCGCGTTCGGTCAGCTTGACGCGTTCATCTATCTCGAGCGATCCATTTCGGAAAAGGGTATTTATCCTGCGATTGACCCGCTCGCATCAAACTCCCGGATTCTGGATCCACAATACGTTGGTGATCGACACTACACGATCGCAAGACGCGTCCAAACTATCCTTCAACGTTATCGTGAACTTCAGGATATCATTGCGATCCTTGGCGTCGATGAACTGAGCGAAGATGATAAGTTGGTTGTGCATCGCGCACGTCGAATCGAGCGTTTTATGAGCCAGCCCTTCTTGGTTGCACAGGTATTCACAGGTAAACCAGGCGAAATCACGCCATTGGCCGATACAATTCGCAGCTTCGAAGAAATTTGCGACGGCAAATGGGATCACCTTCCGGAACAAGCATTCATGTACGTCGGCTCAATTGAGCAGGCTGAGGCTCAAGCCAAGAAAATGGCGGAGAAGAAATAATCATGGCACTCAGATGCGTTGTCGTTACTCCTGAACGTACCCAACTCGATCGGGAAGCAGAGTATATTTCTCTGCCCATGTTCGATGGGGAACTCGGGGTAATGAATGGCCGAGCCCCGATGATTGGCAGACTGGGCTATGGAACCATGAAACTGCAAACCGCAGCTGGTCCTGAGCGATATTACATCGATGGAGGGTTCGCCCACGTCGAAGGTGACGTGGTAAACGTATTGACCGGCAAAGCTATTCCTGTCGATCTTCTTGATTCAGAAGAGGCAAGAAATGCCCTTCAGGAGGCCTTGGAACTGCCTGCCAGTTCGCCAGAAGAGTCGCAGATTAAAGCGACTGCGGTGATGAAGGCACGCGGTCAAGTTCGAGCTTCTCGTTAGAAGCTGGTTTCATCCAAAACAATTTTGCATCAGGTCGGGAGCGATTTCGCTTTCGACCTTTTTTCGTTCGTTCAGATCCTCAAAGCTCGGTAATATGCGGCTATCGCAAAATTTCAAGACATCACTTTAAACCGACCCCGGACGGACGTGTCGACAAAGCTCCTTTGATCCCTAGCTGCCGAGGATCTCGAGCAATTTTATCGGTAAAGACACGGACATCGTCAAGAATCGGACGAACGCGAGCGGAAGCCTGTTCAATGTTTTCGACCGTTCTTCGAATCTCCCAGTATAAATCCTCGTCTTCCAATAACCTTCGAACGGTACTGTTTTGATTATTTAGAGCAGTCATAAATTGTGTCACCTGACTCATCGAAGCATCTAACTGCCTCATGGTTTGCAAGACTTGCTGAACCATCATGTCGCTATTCTCGGCAAAAGGTTCGGTGAACTTTTCAATGTTTTGTACAGCTTTTTGAGCTGTGTCGACTGTCTCGACTGCAGCTTCACCCACCAATTCGAATTGAACACCCACTTTCTCGAAGCGATCAAAAGTTTTCTGAGCAGTACCAAGAGTCTCGTGAATATCGTCAAGCACAACTGGTAAGGTCTCAAACGTACTCTGCAGGTTCGACTTCAATTGTGGATTCCCAACGACCGAGCGAATCTCTTGCATCGTTGCCTGAAATTCACCCATCGCGAGTAAGGCCTTTTCAGACATTTGATCAAATTTTGAATCTGAGCCACCAATGGTCTGCTGAATGCCTGCGGCAAGTTGATTCACACTATCGGCAGCCGTAGCGATGGTTGCACCCGCGTTACGAATTGCTTCGAAAGTGGTCTCGAGATCACTCTGCATTTCAAAGAGACTACGTGCCTTCGTCCCATAGTCAAGAAATTCACCATCACCGTACGGGTTGGCAAGCATGGACTGATCGGCTGCAAAAAGGCGATCAATCATAGCCGGAGAAGCACGGACGAATTCTAGTTGGGCGTCACCGGTGACAAAGTTACCCGTTCCAATTTGAGGAACATATCGATGCGTCATTGGTCTCGATGCATCCATGGACAAAGTGACTAAGACACCTCCTTCATCCCGAAGTTCAATACTGGAAACCCGTCCAATCCTCACTCCGTCTCGCACAACTGGCGTGCTCTCGCCTATGCCCTCGGCAGAGGGAAATACAACATTGAGGGTATATTCACTCTGCAAGACGCTTGGAAAGGCACCAAATAAAAAGGTCAGTATCACACCCACAGTGAGTGCAGAAAGAACGAGTACGCCTACACCAAAACGTAATTTATTTTCATCCATGATTTCTTTGACTCAAAATATTGATTACGTTCGGCTACGCCATTGCCTGTAGCATTTCATTCATTCGTTCGCCAGCTTCTCCGTGGACAAACTGTCGTACTCGCCTGTCCTCAGCGTGTTCAAGTTCACTAGGCGGGCCGTCATAAATCACCTGAGACTCCGTCGATTTCAAGCGATTTCGCGGGTAGAACATCAACACACGATCTGCGACTTTTCGAGCGGTACGCATATCGTGAGTGACGATAATACTGGTAACCGGGTAGCGTCGGCGGGTAGCAAGCATCAACTCATTGATCACATCACTCATGATGGGATCCAAACCCGTCGTCGGTTCGTCGTAAACAATGACTTCGGGCTGAAGGATCAAAGCGCGAGCGAGGCCCACGCGTTTACGCATGCCACCTGATAGCTGCGCAGGATCTCGATGGGCGACCTCACTTGGCAGCCCTACCTCAGCCAGATGTCGCATCACTCGCTCCGTTATTTCATCGAGCGTTGCAATTCCCTGTTGCACCAGAGGGAACGCGATATTCTCAAAGACGGACATGCTGTCGAATAATGCTGCATTCTGAAAAACAAACCCAAACTTTCTGCGAGTTTCAGTCAGTTCATCAAAGGGGATCTGCTGCAATGATCGACCGCCAAAACGCACATCACCCAAAGTCGGCTTCACTAAACCGACCAATGATTTCATGAAGACCGTTTTTCCACACCCGCTCTCGCCGATCACCGCAACTGTCTGCCCCCGTCGAATTGACACGTTCACACCTCTCAACACATCGTGCTGATTGAATCTCACGGTTAAATCGCAAGCTTCGACTAAAGAGCGATTCGGAATCGTGGCAGGAAGTGATTCCGAGTTTGGATCAACTTCATGCATCATAGGAATGAGGAGTCGTTTGGGAAAAAACTATAGTAAACAGAGTTTAGAACGATCGTCAGAAAAAGATCGACGGCCAAAATGAACACAAAAGAGTAGACAAAGGCAGTGGTTGCTGCTTTTCCAACACCTTCTGCTCCAGGTTCACAGTTGAAGCCTTGATGACAACTAACGACAGCGATAATCGCACCGAAAAAGACGCTCTTAAAAATCCCTGAGAACAGATCAAATAACGCCACACCATCTCGCGAATGTGCAAGGTAAGCAGCATGGTCAATCCCAAGGATGATGACGCTGTAACAGTAGCCGCCAATAATCCCCATGAAATCTGCCATGACCGTCAGTGCAGGAATGAGCAAGATACAGGCGAGGAATCGCGGTACAACCAAGTAGTGAATAGGATCTGATCCCATTGCTGTCAAAGCATCAATCTGTTCAGTGACTCGCATGGTTCCAAGAACAGCTGCCATTGCGCCACCAACACGACCGGCTAACATGGTGGCGGCGAGCACAGGCCCTAGTTCTTTCACCAGCGTGCTATTAATCACGGCTCCTAAATGACTGTCTAAACCTATAGCGTGGAACTGAACGTAGCTTTGGACAGCAAGAACCATCCCAATGAACGTCCCGGTTAAAGCAATCACCGGCAGGCTTTGTGCTCCGACCTGATAAAAATTGATCAGGATCGTGCCTCGACAAGGCAGACGTGTCACCAACCATCGCAACATTTGCCAAGTGAACAACGACATGTCACCCAAAAGAGTGATTCCGTCCACAGCCCGCGCACCGCACTGACTGACCCAAGGAGCCCATTTGGTTTCTAGCAACCAATTAGGCTCCCGATCGATGGGTGGTACAGTTTGTTGTGCAGTGGTATTCGACAACTTGACATCCTTGTCAGCGCGCAGCGGCCTCCGTCCTCATCTCTATTTATCGGTCGTATCGACTAGTGGGATTAGAGAAAATATAGGGACAGCTTCATGAAACGCATCCAGTTTCACGGCTGACCGAATCATTCAATCCATGCATGACTCGACAGAGATGTTCAGAAAGATTCATCCCGGAAATACAAACCAAAGGTTCTCACACTATGCAAATTGCAAACGTGGATCATCCAAGCCTAATCGCTTCATTTTTTTGTAGAGCGTGGTTCGATTGATATCCAAAGCATCCGCGGTGGCAGCACGGTTCCAATCGTGATCTCGCAAAGCTTGCAAGATAATTTGCCGCTCTGGACCCTCGAGTGCTTCGCGGAGTGTTTTTCCGTGAGGACCACCGTCATCACTCAGATGATTCTGCCTCTCGATTGCGTTACCGGCCCACCAATCTTGTTCACGCTGTCCCGTCAATTCTGGTGGCAAGTCTTCGATCGTTAGGACGGATCCGCGTCCGAGCAAAACGGCACGCTCAACAACGTTTTCGAGCTGTCGAACATTTCCGGGCCACCGGTAGGACTTCAGTAACTCGATGGCTTCCTTGTCAAACGTTGCCACCTCTCGCCCACAGGTTTCAGCAACTTCACGAAGAAAATGATTCACTAATAATGAAATATCACCTGCACGTTCTCGAAGTGATGGGAGGACAAGGTTGACGACATTGATTCTGTAATAAAGGTCTTGCCGAAAACGACCATCACTAACTGCAGCGGAAAGATCTTCGTTGGAAGCAAGAATCACGCGAGTGTCGATGGAATGCGTTTCACTACCGCCGAGTTGCTCAAACTGAAATTCCTGCAAAACTCTCAGCAACTTTACCTGCATTGCGGGGCTTGCGGTTCCGATCTCGTCAAGAAATAGTGTTCCTCCATCAGCTTGCTTGAATTTCCCGATCCGGTCATGACTTGCACCGGTAAATGCACCGGCAACGTGCCCGAACAACTCACTCTCGAGCAAGGTATCCGGCAATGCTCCACAAGCGACTTCAACGAAAGGTCCATTTCTTCTGGAACTTCTGGCATGGATCGCTCTAGCAATCATGCTTTTTCCGGTTCCGTTTTCTCCGGTAATTAAAATGGAGGCACGAGCATCTGCGACACTATCAACCATATCGAATAACTTCAGCATTCGATAATCGTGGCTGAGAATATTCTCGAGTCCGGATCGGCGATCTATTTTCTCTTTCAATCTTTTATTCTCTTGATGAATTTCGCGCATTTCGATCGCGCGTTGTATCGACAACAACAGTTCTTCATCAATGATAGGTTTGGTCAAAAGGTCAAACGCACCAGCTTGAATCGCCTCGACCGCTGTGCTTGGCGTTGCGTAGCCGGTCATCACCAAGACTGCGGTTTCAGAATAACGCTGCCGAAGATGCCGAATGAGATCAAAGCCGTCCTCATTACCAAGTCGCAAGTCTGTGATCACCAGTTCAAATTTGTTTTGCAGCAGCAACTCTTTTGCTTCACGTAAACATGAGGCGGTTGAAACATAATGAGAGCAGTCGCGCAGCCAGTCAGCCATTGATTCACTCAGATGGCAATCATCATCCACTAATAGTATGGAGATCGCAGACGACATGAGGACTCCGTAGTGATCAAATTCAGAGATGCGTTGTGACAAAAATCGGTCGCCAAGATCAGCGTCAAAAATCTCACTGATTTACCAATCACTAAACTTTGGCAACAAAAAATAGATAGGTCACAAAATCCATCGCGTCAAAGAAGCAATGGTGAGAAAAATGATCATCTAGCGCATTGGTTATAATCGTCATCATTGACACCAATTCAAGTGCAGAGCATCACCCAGTTTTATCAAAAACGTACGATACCGACCCGTCGTCTATCCACTTGTTTCCATCAAAGCGTGATCGCTAATCGCCTGAAAACGAAGTGTGCAATGCAAGAGAACCCTAGAGCCTGATGTTAGGTGACGGAAATGACGACCTATGGAACAAAGAGATACAACGCTGTCCAAGCCCTGACACCAGATGATTCAATGCCTGAGTCGGGGATGACATGCGAAATAGCCCAAGAAGCGGTGTTGCGATTCATTGCTAGAGGGTCGCTAACCGATCAGATCTTTACCAACCCATGGCCGAAGAACAGTAGGAACATTAATTGATCCATCTGCGCGTTGATGATTTTCGAGGATGGCAATCATTGCGCGTCCCGTAGCGACAGCTGTTCCATTGAGCGTGTGGACAAATTCGGTACCTTTCTGCCCCTGTCTTTTGAATCGAACATTGAGACGTCGCGCCTGATAATCGGTGCAATTACTGGTGCTGGTTACTTCGCCCCACTCGCCTTGCTCGCCGCGTCCGGGCATCCAAGCCTCTAGGTCAAACTTACGATAAGCTGGACCGCCCAAATCACCACTCGCTGTGTCAATCACTCGATAGGGAATCTCGAGTGAATCAAAAAGCTCGCACTCGAGATCCTTAAGCCTCAGGTGAATTTCATCACTTTGCTCAGGGAGCGTAAATGCAAACATCTCGACTTTTGTGAATTGGTGGACCCGATAAAGTCCCTTCGAAGCTCGACCGCCTGCGCCTGCTTCGGTGCGAAAACAATGACTCAGTCCACAGTAGAGCAGTGGGAGATCTTCCGCAGAGAGAGTTTGCCCAGCATTCATACCGCCCAGCGTAATTTCAGCGGTTCCGACAAGATTTAGCTCGGTATTTTCGATACTGTAAATTTGAGTTTCTGGACCACGCGGCGTGAATCCGATACCCTCCAAAATTGACGTCAATGCCAAATCAGGGGTCGTCATAGGAGTGAAGCCACGATCACATAGAAATCGAATTGCGTACTGCTGCAGAGCGAGATCAAGATGCACCGCTTCATTCTTTAAGTAATAAAATCCAGCGCCTGTGACGCGACCTCCCGCGTCGAAGTCGAACAAGTCATGTTTGGCACCTAGGTCAACATGATCCAATGCTCGAAAATCCAACGGTTTGACTGGCTGATTACCAAAAGCGATCTCCACCGCATCGTCTTCACCTCCCTCGGGAACATCAGGGTGGGTCATATTAGGAATGGCGGAAATCAACTCACGAATCTCCTGATCCAACTGATCATGTTGTTGCTGGGCCGCTTCTTTCTTTTGCCTCAGTTCACGGCCTTGCTCAATCAAGAGATTCCGAGCGTCTTGATCGGGAGTTTTGGGGATTTGCTTGCTGGTTTCATTTGCTTGTCGATTCAACTCTTCAGCGAGCTGCAAAGACGCTAGACGCTGCGAATCGAGCGAAACAATACGATCCACATCGCAAGCCACTCCCCTTTTTTCACAATTGGAGCGAACCGCATCAACATTTTGCAGAATAAATTTACGATCAAGCATCTAACGGTCTGACTTGTAGAGATTTGACTAATTTCCGAGTTTAAAGCTTACCAATTTTGTCCCACAGCACCGCGGATGCAAGGATGCCATGATGGTAATCTTTGATTCGAAATTTTTCATTCGGGCTATGTGCGTTATCATCGGATAATCCCCATCCCAACAGTAGGCAATCACAATCCAACACTTCTTGAAAACGCGTGACAATGGGAATGGATCCGCCTTCACGAATCAAAACAGGCTCAACGCCAAAAGCCTCATCAATGGCCTCCTTGGCTGCCTGAGCGAATTTGCTCTCGGTCGACGCCAGCATCCCGGGTGCTCCGTGATCAGGGGTGAGCGTCCAAGTTACCCCCTTGGGCATATTGCCAACGAGATGTTGGTTAATTGAATGTGTTAACTCACCGGGATCTTGATCGGGAACGAGTCGAAAACTGAACTTTGCCGAAGCCGACGCTGGGATAATGGTTTTGACACCTTCGCCCTGATGCCCTGAGGTCAGCCCGTTGATATCAAAGGTTGGCCTAGCCCAGCGACGCTCATCCGTGGAATATCCAGCCTCACCGAATAACTCGGGCACTCCAATCGCCCCGGCAAACGCTTCATCAGTCTGTGGCAGTTTCCGCCATTGTTCGCGTTCAGTTTCCGCAAGCGATCGTACACGATCATAGTATCCAGGAACCTGTATTCTTCCTTCGGAATCAACCATCGACGACAACACGTGACAGAGTGCAATCGCAGGATTCATCACCGCACCACCAAATGAGCCGCTGTGAAGATCCTGGCTGGGGCCTTGTACGGAAAGTTCGTAGGTCGCAATTCCCCGCAAACCGTAGGTGATGGCGGGCTGTCCATCGGCGTACTGACTGTTGTCGCTTATGACAACGCAATCACATGCCAAGCGATCTTTTAATTCCGGCAAGCGTCTTTCCAAGCTTTCGCTGCCAACTTCCTCCTCGCCCTCAATGAGAAATTTAATTTGCAGGGGTAGCGAATAATCGGTGGATAGCCATTCACAAACACTCTGAATGTGAGTTAGGACCTGCCCTTTGTCATCGGTCGCCCCCCGCGCGTAGAGATTGCCGTCGCGAATGGTGGGCTCAAAAGGTCCGGAGATCCATTGTTCAAGAGGTTCCACCGGTTGAACGTCATAGTGCCCGTAGACAAGGACGACGGGAGCACCTGGAACAGGATCGGTTTCAGCGTAGACAAATGGATGACGCTCAGTAGGAATTAGTTCAACAGAGAGTCCTGCGTTAGCAAGTTTACTTGCCACCCAGTCAGCGGCTTTCTGGATATCCAGTTTTCGCTCACTGCTACTGCTGATGCTCGGGATTTTCAACCACTCCACCAGCTCATCTAAGTGTTGATCGGTGGCAAGTTTCAGGGTGTCCAGTACTTTCGAAAAAGATGCCATGGTCGATTCCTTACCGATCCAAGTGATTGGGTTAGTACACCTGCTTTTGCGATCAAAAACCTCAAAAACACGGCCAAAACAGAGCAGATAGACCGTCGGCCCATTGTCTTCAAAGGCTGGTTGCCAACCTGACCTTTGAAATCAAGATCTGACGATTACTCGCTGGCGGCGCTACAATATACAGCACCACCCGCTTTCGGTATGCCCTGAGTCTTTCTGCGAACGTTAGCTTAGATTTTCCGAGGCAAACAAAAACATGCAATCATCCCAAATTTAAGGTTTAGAATCCCCAAATCCAGTACTAACTTCATCGATTGACCGCTGGCATGACGAGAGGAATGAACTCCTAGAAAACTCATGACGTTCATTCAACATCCGCTGTCAGTTCGAGGTAGAATATTGACCTTTGGGGAAGGTACGGATTCGTACGATATTGATCCTGCAAACGAGGGATCAAGCTGATTACTGGATACGAGTTTCTACAGACCGCGATCGAGATGCAAGGAATCGCAAGCACCATGCCCACGCAAGCATCAAATAGGACGAAAACGAGCGAAGACTCAAAAACCAGTTATCTCGACAAATCGCGCAAGCAGCCTCGGTACCATGTGATCCTTCTCGATGATGCAGAGCACAGTTACGATTATGTCGTGCTGATGATGAAGCATCTCTTCCGGCTGCCCATCGAAACCGGCTTCCAAATTGCTCGCGAGGTTGATCAACTAGGAAAAGCGATTTGCTTGACCACCACGCTGGAACATGCCGAATTAAAAAGAGATCAGATTCATGCGTTCGGAAAAGACGAACTGGTCGCTCGATGCAAAGGCAGCATGTCAGCAATGATCGAACCTGCAGTTGAATGAAGGTGAAATCAAGGAAAGGTCAAGGAACTTCACTAAAAAACACAAGACGTTCTCAGCAAAATATCAGCGATAAGATTAAGTAGTACATCAGGTTTATGAGCGCAAGAATTCGAGTCGCAACGCTGGGTTGCAAGGTTAACCAATACGAAACCGAGCTGGTCCGACAAGGATTGCAGCGAGCTGGCTATGAAGACTGCCGCGAAAATGAATCTGCTGACCTTTGCATTGTTAACACCTGCACCGTTACGAACGAAGGTGACGCAAAGAGTCGGCAAGTCGTGCGAAGAATGCACCGTGATAATCCCGATGCGAAAATAGTTGTGATGGGTTGCTATGCAACCCGAGCGCCAAACGAAGTGGCAAAGCTGCCCGGAGTGGTTGAAGTAATCGAGGACAAGCGTGAATTGCCCGACCTCATGTCACGGTTTGGTGTCATCGATGTTCCAACGGGCCTAGACGGTTTTTCCGGCAGGCATCGCGCGTATGTCAAAGTACAAGATGGCTGCTTACTAAGATGCAGTTATTGCATTATTCCGCATGTGCGACCGCAACTGACTAGCCGCCCTCAGGATCACATTCTTGATGAAGTCCGGCGATTGACGGAATCGGGACACCGCGAAGTCGTTTTAACGGGAATCCACCTCGGTCACTACGGAGTAGATTGGAACCGGAATCAACCAAGAGAAAACTGGATCCGCTTGGCGCACCTGTTACGCGATATGTGCGAAATCCCAGGTGATTTTCGCGTTCGACTCAGCAGTATCGAAGCGACAGAAGTCACAAAAGAATTGATATCGGTTCTAAAGGAGTACGGAGAACGCATTGTTCCGCATCTTCATCTGTGCCTGCAAAGCGGTAGCGACAGTGTGCTCCGTCGGATGCGACGTCGTTGGGGGACAAAAATGTTCCTTGATCGATGCCAGCTGGTTCGCGAGTCGCTGAAAAAACCGGCAATCACGACGGATATCATTGTTGGTTTTCCGGGGGAAACAGAAATAGAGTTCAACCAAACCTTAGAAACCTGTCACAAAGCAGGCTTCTCGAAGATACACGCATTTCCCTTCAGTGCACGTCGAGGAACACCCGCTGCAGAAATGCCTAATCAGATCGAAAAGTCCGTGCGGTCAGAGCGAGTTTCGGTCCTGACCGATGTCGAGAACCACTTAAGACGCGAATATTACGACAGCCTTGTGGGTGAAAACCTTGAAGTTTTAATTGAATCGTCGAAAGCATTATGTTCGTCAAGTTCTCCGGTAAGACTTCCACAGATGGAGAATAGGAAACAACCAACAATCGGCGAGAATCAACAAACCCAACCGCCTCAATCTTCCGATCAACGCGAGGAAAAGGATACTTCAAATCACTTGATCCAGTCTCGCGAAACGATTCTTCGGGGCACGAGTTGCCGCTACGCACCTGTCGAGATACTGGTTGCCTCCAAACCTGGTCATTCCATTGATGTTGGTGAACTAGCCCAAGTGCGGATCACTGCAAGCGATGGTGAAAAGCTGGACGCAGTGGTGGTCGAGAAATAGTGGCGTTAAGAAGGAAAGCTCAGCCAAAAAAATCTCGGCAAGACATTTGAAAGAACACGCTTTCCACGTTTGCCATAGTATCCTCCACTTGCGTGCCATGAACTGCCCGCTATGGTGCTAGGGAAACGCATTCAACCTCAATTTTGGAGATGAAAACTATCATGGCTTACTCTCTGCCTTCGCTCCCATACGCACACGATGCACTTGAACCCCACGTGGACGCTAGAACCATGGAGATTCACCATGGCAAGCACCATCAGGCCTATATCACCAAAGTCAACGACGCCATTGCGGGCTCCGACCTAGAAAGTAAATCCGTCGAAGATCTCGTCAGTGATCTTGGATCTGTCCCGGAGGCGATCCGAGGAGCGGTGAGAAACAATGGTGGCGGTCACGCCAATCACTCACTTTTCTGGACGGTAATGGGACCAGGCAAAGGCGGATCGCCCAGCGGTGACTTGGCTGCAGCAATTGATAACGCATTCGGATCGCTCGATGCGATGAAAGAACAATTCTCAGCAGCAGCCGCGACACGATTCGGAAGCGGCTGGGCATGGCTTTATGTTGATGCTGGAACGCTCAAAGTCGGCAGCACTGCAAATCAAGACAGCCCGCTAATGGGTGTAGAAATCGCCGGCATCGGCGGTACCCCCGTCTTGGGACTCGATGTTTGGGAACACGCATACTATTTGAACTACCAAAACCGCCGCCCAGACTATGTCACCGCATTTTGGAATGTAGTGGACTGGGATGCCGTCGCGGAGCGATTCGCAGCGGCGCAGTAACAGGTCAATCCTTGCGACGAGGCGGTAGTGCGTAGAGTGGGGTCATCGATAGTCGAAGTTTCTGATGGCTTCGATGCGATCCACTTCGCCCTGCACTAAGCCTGATGGCTAATCATCAAACGACGCATTCAGATGATTCATCCAAGATGAGAAGTAGTAAATCTGCTTCTCATCTTTTTTTATGTTGAGACTCCATTAACGCGTCATCTTTTACATTAGCGGGTATCTGTAGCGTTACAATCAAGATTCGCTGGATTCGCAGTAATATCACCTGTGATTTCGCAAGGGTACTTTTAAACACGCTGACAAGAGGGAAACAACTTGCAACCTCAAAAAAAACCATCGACACGCCGTGATTTCTTATCGACCGCGATAGCGGTAACCAGCGCAATCGCAATTCCCAGACAGTCCAATGCGATTAGCCCCAACGATAAAATCAAACTCGCGTTTATAGGAGTTGGTGGACGCGGTGGATCTAACCTGCGAACACTCGCTTCAACTAATCAAGTGGATGTTGCAGCCATCTGTGACGTGGACTCAAGATTTCTTGACAATGCATCGGAACTTTTTCCCGCAGCAGCTAAATTTCGGGACTTTCGAAAACTTTACGATGCCGTGGGTAAAGACCTAGACGGTGTGGTCGTCAGCACAGCGGAACATACCCATGCCTACGCAACCATGCCCGCCCTGAAACTTGGAAAGCATGTCTACTGCGAAAAACCACTCGCGTACAACGTCGCAGAGACCCGGAAAATAACTCTCGCTGCAAAAGAGGCCAAAGTTGCGACCCAAATGGGAACACAGATCCACGCCGGTGCAAACTACCATCGAGTGGTGGAACTCATTCAATCGGGTGTCATTGGTGCGGTGAGTGAAGTCCATGTATGGGTCTCTCGCGCATGGGGACTGCAGTCCGAAGCCGATGCCAAAGCAAATAATGATCGCCTTTTTGTGGATCGACGCCCAAATGACGTGATGACTCCTCCCGAGTTCCTCGACTGGGACCTCTGGCTTGGCCCGGCTCCAGAACGACCATTCCACGAAGTGTATTTCCCAGGACCCAATTGGTACCGTTGGTGGGATTTTGGTAACGGCACCATGTCTGACCTAGGAAGTCATTGGAATGACCTACCGTTCTGGGCGTTAAACCTAGACGCCCCCCGTAGCGTGGAAGCTTTCGGTCCACCGGCACACCCAGAGATTGCCCCAGCTTCAATGAGCGCGGTGTACGAGTATGGCCCTCGAGGCAACCAACCTGCCGTGCAACTGACCTGGTATCAGGGATCTCATAAACCTGAACTTTGGAAAAAAGGAGTCGTTCCTCAATGGGGAAACGGTGTGCTTTTTGTGGGGTCAAAAGGCATGCTGATATCCGACTACGGAAAATACCAGCTTCTGCCCGAAGATCAGTTCGCCGGCTTTGAGGCTCCGGCGCTGCGAAACCCACCGCCCGCGGGTCATCATCAGGAATGGTTAGCAGCATGTCGTGGTGAAGGCAGCACGGGCAGCCCTTTTTCGTACGCAGGCCCGCTTACCGAAGCCAATCACTTGGGAAATGTGGCCTTTAGGGTTGGCAAGAAGATTGAGTGGGATGCAAAAAACATGCAGTGTAAGAACTGCCCCGAAGCACAGCCCTATCTCGAGCGAACGCCACGCAATGGCTGGTCTCTCGATTAGGTTGGCAGACCTTCATTTGAAGACGACAACACCTTTTTGGATCATGAATTGATATCACTGGACGTTTTCAAATGAAACCTTCCCTAAGTGGATGGTATTGATAGAAGCACTTGAGTCGCAGTTTCAAAAAAAACAAACTTTTCAAGTTTGCTTTACCTTATTTGTCAGTCTTTTACGGTCAACAAAAAAGTAACAATCAAGGAGCCATTTGCTTTTATGATTGAGGCAAAGCGAGAATCATTGCGTAGGTAAAGAAGAGACTAAAGCGGTCTCATCTTTTGGCCACGCGTATGCCGATGTTAGGCGGGACAGGCGAAAAACATCGCCGCAAAAACGCCAGCTTCTTGCTATCGGACGCTATCACCTATGGATCAAGAAATCAACGTTCTCGCGTTGGTCAAAGGGGAAGAACGTTTCATCTTCCTTTTTGACGACACGAACCGCGATGAAACCTTGCGACAACTTGCTAGGTTTGCAGCCGATCCAGAAATCGAATTCAGTTGGTATGACGCTGCAATGCTGAGCCGAAAGATTCGCGAAGCGGTTCCAACGGATGAAGACTTTCTTGCTAGCCAAGAATTTGACAGTCTCTCAATTGACGACTTTCATTAATCATGCGTCGGGCCGTCGCACAATTCCTTCGTTTTCTCGCAAATGAAAGGAATGCTTCCGATTTGACGATCAAGGCTTACAGGGAAGACCTGTTTGGATTGATCGAATGGATTGAGGCGGCACGTGACCAGACCCCTCCTCCGAACGCCCTTTCTCCGCAAGAACTCCGAGCATACCAAGCGGCTCTCCAAGAGGCGGGTTATGCGCGTTCAACGATATCGCGAAAACTCGCCTCGCTCCGAAGCTTTTATCGGTTCGCGATGAGGCAGGGAATCACGAGTGAAAACCCCGCAAAGCCGCTTCGAAATCCAAGACGGCAGCGAAAGCTCCCTCACGTTCTGACCAACGGCGAAATTGGAAAATTACTGCTCGCTCCCTCGCACAACAGTGAAGCAGGACTCCGTGATCGCGCAATCCTTGAGACAATGTATTCATCTGGACTCCGAGTCAGTGAACTTGTCGCACTGAGGGATGGAGATCTAGATTTCGAGCAAAACCTGGTGAGAGTTCGTGGAAAAGGTCGGAAGGAGCGAATGAGTCCACTTGGATCCTATGCAATCAAAGCCATCAAAAGGTATTCTCGATATCGAAACCGCGATGTCAAAACGGAATCGCTTGGAGAACAAGCACCTGTGTTTGTGAATCGCTTTGGTAAAAGCCTGACAACTCGAAGCGTTGGGCGGATGCTCGAAAAATACATCAAAGAAACTGGACTCGATTCGCGAACCAGCCCGCATACGCTTCGGCACTCGTTCGCCACACACCTACTCGATCGGGGTGCTGATATTAGAAGTGTGCAGGAACTGCTTGGGCATCAAAGCCTTGCGACGACCCAAATCTACACTCACGTTAGCGCTGCAAACCTTCGACAAGTCTATGAACAGGCTCATCCGAGAGCAGGAAATACTTAGTTAGCAATCGAAAGACTAGTTCCTTATCGCATCTTCTGTTTGCAGCAACGGAATCACAATGCCTTCCACCTAGCGATACCAATCTCGCAACACTTGCGGCTTAATGCCAAAACGAAACGCCAACTGCAAGCACCAATTCTGTAACGTCTGCAATATCGCACCGCGTTTCCGCCACCGTCGACAATTGACGGTTAATGGCCCCACCAGCAGTTTTGGCTTGGCACGACGTCGCATCTTGAGCGCAAACGCAACATCCTCCATCAGAGGAATCTCTTCAAAGCCTCCCTGCCGTTCAAACTCTTCCCGAAGCACGAAAACGGCTTGGTCCCCAAACGGCACTCTGCGCAGAGAAACACGTAATGCGTTTCCGATTTCAATCAATCGAAAAATGAACTGATCGGAATCGATACGTTGCCTGAAGGCACCCCAAACGACATCCTTTGCATCACCTATTTGCTGCAAGCAACCCTTTGCAAGGCGGTTATCGGCGTGCAAAAAAAGGATCACCTCATGTAACGGGTTTACTAATGCTGCACCAGCATTCAGCTGCACACCACGGCCGGGCAGCGAATGCACGATCTTAGTAGCGCCACTCTTTGTTGCCTCGAGAACTGTTGTATCGCGACTACCGCCATCTACCACAATCACTTCGCCCGCTCCGGCTTCCCACGCAGATTGGATCGCCAACCCAATCTCAGTCTCTTCATTTAGCGTTGGAATGACCACAGAGATTTTGACATTCCTCATTGTATGCCGGTTTCCCGAAGACGAACGTAGGCAAACGGACCAAGTAAAATGAGCGGCATCCAAGCGGCCATCATGGGTGAAAGCAAGTAACCACTGCCCCCCATCGCACCAGAAGCTGTTTTAATCGCAAAAAACACCAACACGGTAACGGACACGGCAGCAATCATCACGAATAGATTGCGTTCATTGCGATTCAAAATCATTGGAAGACCCAACAGGATCAAAATGTAATCAAGCGGCAAACGCACCAGACGTTCATGCAACAAAACTCGCAAAGCCATGCTACTGTGTACCGAGGGATTTCTTACATGGCTTACTAATTCTAAAATCGACGCCATGCGAATCGCCGATTGCTTGGTTTGAAGAAAATCTGGATGGAGAGTCGTGGCAAAAAAACACTGCCCAGGATTAAGCCATGCCTGATCTCTCCCGGTAAGCAAGATGTACCGTCCCTTAAAACCAACTGACTTAAGCTCCTCTACTTGTTCGGGACGCTGGACTCCCTCGATCAAATATCCACTGCCATGCTCTAGACTTGAGTCGTACCAAGTTGCAGTTTCCCCAACCAGTACCTCACCAAATTCAGAGTAGTCACCATCCAAACGAAAATTTGGATCGAGTATTGTTTGAGACTGAGCACGCAGAGCACGACCATCGATCAAAATACGATTCACCGTGTCGTACTGTGCGCGAATCGGCTGCTCATATTCACCTGAAAGATCCTTTGCCTTTAGCAGTAATACGTCGCGATATTGCGGCAACAAGAATTCACGGTTCAGCAGCTGCAAAACGAGCAGTAAAAACGAGGCGATAAGAATCGGCCGAAAAATTCGTCCGTGAGATACGCCCGCTGATAACATCGCGGTCAACTCGCGAGTCCCACGAAGCCAACCAATGGTGAACAAAAACGACATGAGGG
>Ga0181559_10000450_pt1 | contig 37275 bp, 32 predicted proteins | sample 011ome_21_FD_133752 | JGI IMG/M metagenome (GOLD analysis project Ga0181559, IMG submission 133752) | Coastal salt marsh microbial communities from the Groves Creek Marsh, Skidaway Island, Georgia - 011508AT metaG (megahit assembly) | ecosystem: Environmental > Aquatic > Marine > Intertidal... | reverse complement strand
CAAACGTGGAGGTTGAGGCATCCGAGGGCCAGGCTAGCGAGCGAACATTGCACTAAGGCAGAGGCGCTTCTTGCGGACGCCTTACAGGCTAAGGTTGCTGATGAGAGCTCATTGCGTCGCGCGTTCTTAGTCCGCTCATAAGTTCGATCGGTGGTGATAGATAATATAGAGAGAATCGGGTTGTTTTAACGCCCTGTGCACCATACATCAGCGGCGTAACACGCCGACGCTGATCCCCTCAATCGCAAAAGTTTGCTCGCTAAGGTCCACATTAATCGGTGAATAATCGGGGTTTTCGGCAATAAGCTCAATGCGATGATGATTCACTCGTCGGAATCGCTTCACCGTCACTTCATCTTCAATGCGCGCCACCACAATTTGATTGTCGCGCGCCTCAATACAGCTGTGTACCGCTAGTAAATCCCCGTCGAGGATGCCCGCGTTAATCATACTGTCGCCGCTAACCTGTAGCAGGTAGTCGGCAGCTGGCGAGAAGAAATTAGCAGCCAGGTCGATATAGTCCTCGATGTGCTCTTGCGCCAGCACTGGTGATCCAGCGGCGACTCTGCCAACTAAAGGCAGCCCGCGCACCTCGGTCAGACGAATGCCTCGCGAAGCGCCCGGAATAATCTCGATAGCACCTTTACGAGCTAGAGCTTTCAGGTGTTCTTCGGCGGCGTTTGCGCTACGAAAATTGAGTGCTCTCGCAATATCAGCGCGTGTCGGAGGGTAACCTGTATCCTGTACATTCTGGCGGATGACATCAAGCACTTGTTGTTGGCGCTGGGTGAGCTTAATCATGAGGTGAGCCCTGTTGGTGTGTTTATGTACAGTCTGTTATTTTATACAGTATTTGCGGGTCGCGCCAGTAGGCGAGAAAAGGTAGCATCTCCCACTTTCTCATTGGGTCGAAGGAAACAACATGGCAGGCGTTGATGACTCCACGCGCGAATTGGTCGAGTGGCTCCACCCGGTAGCTAATCTTCTCGGTCTACCCGATTATCTCGTTACCATTTCAGTTCTCATTGTTATGGGTTTAATCGGCCGCTGGTTGGTGCAGAGGCTCATGCATCGAATCGGTAACGCTACAGGCCAAACCAAGACAACTTGGGACGATGCCATCGTCTCCGCAGCCGCAAGGCCGGCTGAGTGGGTGATGTGGCTCATGGTCGCCTACATGTCGCTGGGTTTGCTAGAGAGTTTTGATGGCTTGCGTGTATTTCTACGCCAGACCGCGGATACAGGCCTCACATTGCTACTGGGCTGGTTTTTGCATCGGGTAGTGGTCAACATAGAGGCGGAACTGTTGGGTTCGCATCGGGGTGTGCGAGATTCTGATGACCGCGCTGCCATTAGTGCGACCGCTCGGCTAATTCGTATGGCGCTCTGGACGGCCGTGATACTGATGATGTTGCAGTCGGTCGGTGTGTCAATCTCTGGTCTGCTGGCATTTGGCGGTATCGGAGGTATAGCGATAGGTTTCGCCGCCCGTGATTTACTCGCGAACTTTTTGGGTGGTTTGAGCATCTATCTTGACCGACCGTTCACTGTGGGCGACTGGATTCGCTCTCCCGACCGCGAGATTGAGGGTACGGTTGAGCACATTGGTTGGCGCATGACTCGCATCCGTACCTTTGACCAACGTCCTTTGTACGTTCCCAATGCCGTTTTTTCCAACGTGGCACTGGAAAACCCGTCGCGCATGCGCAATCGACGGATCTACGAAACCGTGGGTATTCGATATGCCGACGTCAACAAGATGGCGATCATAACTACAGATGTTAAGGCGATGTTGCAAGCGCATGACGCTATCGATCTCAACCGAACGCTAATGGTTAACTTCGTTACTTGTGGGCCATCATCGTTAGACTTCTTTGTCTATACGTTTACTAAAACTACCGATTGGGCTACCTATCACGGCATTAAAGAAGACGTACTCCTTAAGATTTTGGCCATTATCGAAGGACATGGTGCCGAGGTCGCTTTTCCCACGCGTACCTTACATGTTGAGGGGTTGCCGGAGGGTGTATCGGATCTAAAGGGAGTACAACCCGAGAGCTAGGGTTTACTGCGCTCCATTAAGCGAGGGTGGTAGGACCATAGAGGGGGGTGCTTCGTTAGCGGCCGGCAGCGCCAAGATATCAACGTCCCCCTCATTTTTAAGGGGCTTGCGCGCTTGCATCTCAGCGATACCTTGGGCGTACACCTCTCCCCACGTGAGCTCGCGATAGGCCGCCAGTATTTTGATTGCCGGATGGTCAAAGTAGCGCACTTTGCCCTCTGGGATGACCCGGGTATCTGCTAAATGAATCACATGCCGGTATGGCCACAGATTCGCAGTCGCTGTGGCGGGTTCTATGACTTCATTGTTACCAATATCCCTCTCCGCGTCATCATTGGTGTCTGGCTGAAGTGCTGCTAGCGGAGACGGAAAAGCCGCAAAAATTGACGCGAGTGTGATTTGTTCTGGGCTAGGGTTTGAGGGGAGCTCCTCTTGGTTGGGTGGTGTCGATGCCAAGGTATGCTGGGTATCGTGTTGTATTGGCTGTGCATGGTTTGTGACTGTTATCGGGTTTGGGTATTCGGTTGATGGCGTGAGTTGCTCGCTAGAAACCTGCGCCTTTAGAAACGCTAACAGGGCTCGTTGCATAATGGGGCGTTCGTTTTCATAGTGAGTGAGCTGGGCCTGTCGGCTAGCGATCTCTGAGGGCGCTAGCAGTCGTTCAGTAAGCGCATCGACGTGGCGAACCCGAGCGGGACCTCTGGGGGGAGCGCCAACATAGAAATTTTCAGGCAAATAACTGCCGTCGGTATTCAACCAGAAGTTGACGCCCAGTCTTATCGTATCACCGCGTCTGAGTTCGACAAAACCTTGGAGTGAAGGCCAGTCGGATTGATCGCCAGATTCATCCAAAACAATGGGCAAGTTGCTTGCCTCGGGTGGTTGCAGCCAAGCGGCAGTTATTGCCACTTCGTCATTAGTCTGGCGTCGCAGCTCGTTCAAGCCCGTAGCCAGAATCTCCATGGGGCGGCGGGTGAATGCCGTGGGTAGCGGTGGCGGCATTACAGGAGGCGTGCGCATCGATGAGTGTGCATCCAATGCACCGTTACTGGAGTTGCTTGATGAATCAACTTGCCCTGGCAGTGGAGTCGAGACTTGTTCAGTACTCGGGTTCAGGGCCCGTTCGGGTGAATAATAGGCACTGAGGCTGTCGATTGCTGGACGCGCCCCGTCACCTTCCGTAGCCAATGACTCAAGGGATAGGAGAGTTGGACTGTCAGTTTCAAAGCTGGATTCGGCACTCTCTTTGGTTGCCTGTAACACGTTTGTGCGTGCTAAGTCGGCGGCAAGTCGCGCTCGGGCTCGTTCCAGTTGTCGTTGCTTATCGCGCGCTATAAAACCGCTAGGCTCGGGCATTGTGATATTTACGGTGCCAGTGTCATTAATGGTAACGTCAGAGAAGGGGTAGCGCTCGGATATGCGCTCAAGCTCCTCCGCAATAAACAAAGATCGGTACTCAAGGGGATAAGTCACTGTTGGACGCGCGGGCCATGTTTCGCTGTTGAGTGTGTCCGATCGCGTATCAATCAGTACGGCAACTTCAATACTTAACCAGCCGGATGGGTCTTCACTGCTAAGCAGTTCCCTATCCCATAACGGTGGTTCCGTGGTCAACTGCTTTGAAAGGTTTTGTGCTTCCTGAGCGTGTGCATTGAAAGGAAGGCCAAAACTACCTATGTGAACAAGTATCGCTAAGACAAAAGTTACTGCACACCGAGAGGTTAATGGCTTATTGCATGTGCTATTCATGACCGTCCTTACGTTTCCGCTGTTACGCTTCTTCCAAAGCATCGCGAAAAACATTCAGTAATTGTTCGATAAAACCTTGTCGAGCCGCCAAATCCTCCAGTTGCGCATGAAAACGAAGCTTGTTCGCCCCTGATAATGAGTAGCCTTTGGGATTGGACTGTATCAGTTTGATCAGGCTTAGGGGATTAACGCGGGTTTGGTCAGTAAATTCCACAGTGCCGCCGGTGTTGGTCACCTCGATTTCACTAACGCCAAGACCCTGCGCGTTGACGCGCACGTTAGCCTGAATAAACAGATTTTTGATGGGCTCAGGTAAGAGTCCAAAACGATCAATCATTTCGACCTGTATCTCCCTGAGAGCCTCTTTTGATTCCGCCGCAGCGATACGCTTGTAGAGAACGAGGCGGGTAGTGATATCGGGCAAATAATCCTCTGGTATAAGAGCGGGTACATGCAACTTGACCTCAGTACCCTTATCGAGGGGGGCATCGATATCGGGAATCTCACCACGTCGCAGAGCCCCCACCGCGTTATGTAGCATGTCGAGATAGAGTGAAAATCCAACGCTGTGAATCTGTCCTGACTGTTCGTCGCCTAACAGTTCACCGGCCCCACGAATCTCTAGGTCGTGGGTGGCGAGCATATAGCCAGCCCCTAGTTCGCCAGCTGCTTCAATCGCTTCTAGACGTTTCTCCGCATCGGGCGTCAGTGCTGACCGCGGTGGGCTGAGTAGGTACGCATAGGCCTGGTGATGGGAACGACCAACGCGACCGCGGAGCTGGTGCAGCTGGGCCAGACCAAATTTATCAGCTCGATCAATAATAATGGTGTTGGCATTGGGTATATCGATGCCCGTTTCTATAATGGTGCTACACACTAAAATGTGGTGGCGCTGATGGTAGAAGTCGCTCATGACACGTTCGAGTGCCATTTCCTTCAACTGACCGTGGGCAACACCAACCGATAAGTCGGGCAGCAACTCGCGTAGCTTGCGTGCAGTTTCTTCAATGGTTTTCACTTCGTTGTGGAGGTAGTAGACCTGTCCTCCACGCAGGGTCTCGCGGAGCACGGCTTCTTTGATTAAGGCAAGCGAGTGCTCTCGGATAAACGTTTTAATGGATAGACGTTTGGCAGGTGGTGTGGCAATAATTGACAGATCACGCAGGCCACCCAAGGCCATATTAAGGGTCCGCGGAATCGGCGTAGCTGTCATCGTTAATATGTCCACTTCAGCCCGGAGTGCTTTTATCGCCTCTTTTTGTTTTACGCCAAAACGATGCTCTTCATCGATAACCAACAGGCCCAGGTCCTGAAAGCGAAAATCGCTTTGCAAGAGCTTGTGGGTGCCCACCAAGATATCGATATCGCCATTTTCCACGCGTTTCGAGACATTGGCGATATCCTTGGCTGTTTTGAATCGAGAGACCACTTCAACCTTGAATGGCCAGTTGGCAAAGCGATCTCGAAAGCTATTGTAATGTTGCTGTGCTAGCAATGTCGTGGGTACGAGAATAGCAACCTGCTTGCCATTGTTTGCAGCGAGGAACGCAGCGCGCATAGCCACTTCCGTTTTGCCAAAGCCCACGTCGCCACATACCAGTCGATCCATCACTTTGGGCGCGCACATATCTGCCCTTACGGCATCAATCGCCGCAGCTTGATCGGGTGTCTCTTCAAACGGAAACCCCTCTGAAAATTTCTGCCATGCATCGGCGTCAAACTGGTGCGCAAACCCTTCGCGCGCTTCGCGGCGCGCGTAAACCTCAAGCAGTTGGGCCGCCACGTCAGATGCGCGTTGACTAGCGCGTTTTCGTGCTTTCTCCCACTGTTCACTTCCGAGGCGATGCAGCGGTGCGGCATCTGGGTCAGCACCCGTGTAGCGCGAGATTAAATGCAGAGACCCAACCGGCACATACAACTTGTCCTCTGAAGCATACTCCAGTAACAGAAACTCCGCGTCATCACCGTCAATTGTTAGTATTTGTAGGCCCATGTAGCGCCCAACACCATGGGTGAGATGAACAACGGGAACACCCGGGCGGAGTTCCGTCAGGTCACGAATAACCGCTTCAGCATTGGTTTCCTCGGTGTGTTTGCGTCGACGCCGTTGTGCGACTCGCTCGCCAAAGAGCTGGCTTTCAACGACCAGTGTCGGTTCTTCCTTGCCCGAATAGATGCCTCGATCGAGTGGGGCTACCGTGATGCCAAAAGCGCTACCGCTGGCCAAAAAGCTGTTCCAGTCTTTATAGGATTCTGGTTGCAGAGCGTGTTGGGCTAGGGTCTCCAGTAATATTTCTCGTCTACCCGCGCTCTCTGCACACAAAAGCACAGGGCCTTGGTGTTGCTTCAGAAATTGCTCGAGTCGAGCCATTGCCGTGGGACCGACGATATCGGTGGCTAAGTTGGGTGGCTGTTCAAAATTGGCCTGCGCGTTGACAGGGGCATCGGTGTTTGTCCGAAGCTCCAATACCGCATAGTTGCCAAGGTCGGCGTACAGTTCTTCTACTGGGATGAATCCTATCGACGGTGCCAGCAATGGTCGTCTTGGATCGATGCCGTATTCTTCGTAGCGAGTATTAATTTCTCCCCAAAACCGTTGGCTGGCGCCATAGTGATCGCCCAGCGTAATAACGGCACTGGTAGGAGGCAGATAGTCAAAAACCTTACCGCATGTCTCGAAGAAAAGTGGCAGGTAGTACTCTGCGCCACTAGGTACACGACCTTCACTGATCTCGGTAAATGTGGGGCAGTTGTCTGGATCGCTGTCAAAGCTACGATACCAATTCATTTGAAATCGCTGGATGGCTTGCGGGTGCAGGGGGAATTCTCGGGCCGGTAGCAGACGAATGGAGTCTACCTTGGCTATCGTGCGCTGACTCTCTGGGTCAAAGGTTCGCAGCGTTTCGATCTCGTTATCAAACAAGTCTATACGGTAGGGCAGGGCACTACCCATGGGGTAGATATCCAGTAGCGAACCACGAATCGCATATTCACCGTGTTCATACACGGTATCGACGGCACGATAGCCGTTGAGGGTCAGGTTTCGAACAAAGCTTTCTGTGTTGAGTGACTCGCCAAGAGCGAGCACCAAGCTATTGCCCGCAACATAGTGGCTTGGTGGCGTGCGATGCATCAGTGTTGTCATCGGAACAATCAAAATGCCTTGGGTCATAGTCGGCAGTTTGTGCAGCGCGTTTAAGCGCTCAGAGACAATGTCCTGGTGTGGTGAGAAATTGTCGTAAGGCAGTGTTTCCCAGTCGGGTAAGGTTAAGATTTCTAACGGTTTTTCCAGAAATAAAGGAATTTCCCGCTCCAGCTCGAGGGCGGCACTCGTGGTCGGGGTAACGACTACGAGCGGCCTGTTCTCTACGGCGAGAGCGGCTATTGTAAGCGCCGCGCTAGCGCCCGGGCATGGCCCAAATGATGACCGAGTTCCGGCTTTGTCCGGCCACGGCAACGTGGCAATGGCTGCAAGCGTCATGCGTAGATCCAAGAGTTATTAAGCGACGGCCCAGAGTGTACGGGAGGCTGGTTCTACCCTCCAGCATAGCCTTCGCTTGCCACGTCTATGTCCAAGCGAAGATAATGCATGCACCCATACACACGTCGAAATTCCTGTCTACAGACAAAAGGAGACTGCAGTGACTGACCAGCGAAAGCGCGAGCGCCCCGAAGATTATTTTTCAGATTGGAAAGAGCGTGAAGCGCTTGCTGAATCGATGATTCCTCAGGTCGGAGGTTTAGCACGTAACAAGAACGTTAAATGCTACATCTACGGTAGATCGATGGTTAATAAGTCGGTCACCGACCTAATGAAAATTCATCGCTATGTGCGCCAGGTCGAAAATAATGAAATATCTGAATTCGAAACGGCACCCGTGATTGAGGCTGTCTGTAATCTACCGCTTGGCCCGGGTCATATTGATGTTGGAAGGTTGGCAACCGAGTACTATGACAAGGGCCAGGGTGACGGTCTGGATGTAAAGGACTATGTCGCCAAACAACTCGACTTCCTGGTTAACTCTAAGCAAAAACCCATCGCTGAACCTCGCGATGTGGTGCTCTACGGTTTTGGTCGTATTGGCCGGCTTATGGCGCGCATTTTAATTGACAAGACCGACGGTGGCGCCAGTTTGCGCCTCAAGGCAATTGTCGTTAGGGAAGGTGGCGCGCCCAATGATCTCGTTAAACGCGCGAGTCTACTCAGGCGTGACTCTGTGCATGGGGCCTTTCAGGGCACAATCCGCGTAGACGAAGAGCGCCAATCATTTGTGGCCAATGGCAACGAAGTCAAGGTGATTTACGCCAATGCTCCTGAGGAAGTCGATTACACAGCTTACGGTATCCATAACGCCATTATCATAGACAACACCGGCGTTTGGCGTGATCGTGAAGGATTGTCGCGCCACCTCAAGGCTAAGGGGGCAAGTAAAGTGATCCTAACGGCCCCCGGTAAAGGTGACCTTAAAAATATTGTCGCGGGTATAAATAGCAACGATATCGTTGACGATGACACCATTATTTCGGCAGCGTCATGCACAACCAATGCTATCGTCCCGCCTCTGAAGGCAATGGACGATGAGTACGGGATTATGACAGGGCACGTTGAGACCGTTCACGCGTACACCAATGATCAGAATCTAATCGACAATTACCACAAAGCCGAACGCCGCGGTCGGTCAGCACCGTTGAATATGGTTCTTACAGAAACAGGTGCCGCAAAAGCGGTGAGTAAGGTACTGCCTCAATTAGAAGGCAAACTCACTGGGAATGCGATTCGCGTGCCAACCCCAAATGTTTCTATGGCTATTTTGAATCTAAATCTGGCGCGAGAAACAGACAAAGATGAGTTGAACGAGTTTATGCGTAATACGGCGTTGCACTCGTCCATGCGCAAGCAAATTGACTTTTCCTCTTCTCCCGAGGTGGTGTCGAGCGATTTTGTTGGTTCTCGGTCTGCGTGCGTCTTTGACGCCAAGGCAACCATAGTCAACGGCAAGCAGGCCGTGCTGTATCTCTGGTACGACAACGAATACGGTTATAGCTGTCAGGTTTATCGCATTCTTGAACAGATGGCGGGAATTAAGTACCTCACTTACCCCCGAGATCATACTGGTCCACTCTAAACGACTGGTAAGCGAACCTCGGGTTCGCTACAATCCACGTGGCCGGCTGAGGAGCGCACAGAACGCTCTGGCGATCAGCCTCCGGTCTACAGTTTCTGCCCCGTTCCGGGGCTCGGGCATCGTGACTTGGGGGAGTTGCGCACGCGCCTGAAAGCGAGCCTTAAGCTCACAAGCCCCCAAGCGAAGACCTCCTTACCGGCGGCGTCTAAGCCGTTGGCTCGGGTGTATGGGCAACTTCAAAACGGAAGAACAGATGATCAAAATTCGTCGCGGCATGGATGTACCCATTTCCGGGGCTCCGCAGCAGCTCGTGGAGACGCTCGCGCCAGCACGTAACGTAGCGCTTGTTGGTCCCGATTACCTTGGCATGAAGCCAACTATGGAAATTGCCGAGGGAGACACGGTTCAAAAAGGCCAACGGGTTTTTACCGACAAAAAAACAGACGGTGTGGTTTACACGGCTCCTGCTAGTGGCAGAGTGGTCGCCATTAACCGCGGTGCGCGGCGCGTATTTCAATCGCTGGTTATTGAGGTGGATGAGACCCTCAATGCGATCCATTTTGGTGCGCATAGCGCGGCTGATGCTAGAGCCCTTAGCCCCGAGGCAATTCGAGAGCGGCTGGTGGTGAGCGGCCAATGGACTGCCCTGAGAACCCGCCCGTACAGCAAAGTTCCGTCGCCGGATTCAAGACCCGCCGGGCTCTTTATCACGGCTATCGATACCCACCCGTTAGCGGCTGACCCTGCCATTGCCATTGCTGAGCAAGCAGAGGCCTTTGCCCTAGGACAAGATTTATTAGCTGCCATTGTCGGTTGCCCTGTTTATCTCTGCCAGGGTTGCGCGGGGGCGTTGCCTGTCGGCGATAACCCGGCCATTGAGGTCCATCGTTTTAACGGGCCGCATCCTGCTGGCTTAGCCGGTACCCATATCCACCTATTAATGGGTGCATCGTTGAGTCAGGTTGCTTGGACCATTGGTTATCAGGACGTGATTGCTGTTGGCCGGTTGTTTCTTGACGGCGAACTGTACACGTCACGTGTCATCGCGCTAGCTGGCCCTCAGGTTGAACGGCCGCGTTTGGTACGCACGCACCTTGGTGTCGATCTTCAGGCACTGACGGCGGGCGAATTGAAAATGGGAGAGAACCGGTTGCTTTCGGGTTCGGTGTTGGGTGGACGCGCGGTTCAAAGTAACGTGGCTTATCTTGGGCGTTATCACAACCAGGTAACAGTCTTGGAGGAGGGGCGTGACCGCCAGTTCATGGGTTGGTTGTCACCCGGTGCCAGTAAACATTCAGTGATGGGTATTTATCTTTCCAGCTGGCTTGGTATGAAGCCGCAAGCCATGACTACCTCTACTAACGGCTCTGAGCGAGCCATGGTGCCGGTGGGAAATTATGAGCGCGTTATGCCGCTGGATATTTTGCCCACACAATTACTTCGCGCACTCTTGGTGGGCGATACCGAAACCGCACAAGCCCTGGGATGTATGGAACTCGATGAAGAAGATCTAGCGCTTTGCACCTATGTCTGTCCAGGAAAATACGAATACGGTCCGGTCCTGCGCGAGAATCTCGCGCGTATCGAGAAGGAGGGGTAATCCATGGGCCTGAGAAACACGTTGGACAAGTTGGAGCCCAATTTCAAGCCCGGTGGCAAATACGCCAACTGGTATCCGCTTTATGAAGCTGTTGACACCATTTTTTACACCCCAAGTTCAGTGACCCGTAGTTCGGCTCACGTGCGCGATGGCGTGGATTTGAAGCGGATCATGATTACGGTCTGGTTTGCCACCTTCCCGGCCATGTTCTACGGCATGTATAACCTTGGTTTCCAAGCCAATGATATTTTCGCAAGCAGTGGCGGTAACCTCGACGGCTGGCGTGGTGCTGTTTTGGGTGCGATAGCTGGTTATGACGCCACAAGCGTATGGGATTGTATGGTCTTTGGTGCGCTCCACTTTCTGCCCTTGTACGCAGTCACTTTTGTGGTGGGTGGTTTTTGGGAAGTACTTTTTGCCATGAAACGTGGACACGAGGTTAACGAAGGTTTTTTTGTCACCTCCGTGCTCTTTGCTCTCACGTTGCCACCTGACTTGCCACTTTGGCAGGCGGCATTGGGCATTAGCTTTGGTGTTGTCATAGGCAAAGAGGTGTTTGGTGGCACAGGAAAAAATTTCTTAAACCCCGCTCTCACGGGCCGAGCGTTCTTGTACTTCGCTTATCCGGCACAATTGTCAGGTGATGCGGTTTGGACTGCGATAGATGGTTACAGCGGTGCTACTCCTCTTGGCATTGTGGCGTCAGAGGGAATGCCTGGTCTTGTCAATAGCTACACCTGGATGGACGCTTTCATTGGCAAAATCCCGGGTTCGATTGGTGAGACATCTACGCTGATGGTGATGCTGGGTGGCGCAGTCCTGCTTCTTATGCGAATTGCTTCTTGGCGTGTTGTGGCTGGCTGTTTTGTTGGCATGATCGCTTTCTCTTCGTTGCTCAACGCCGTTGGCAGTGAGAGCAATCCAGCGTTTGCCATGCCATGGTATTGGCATATGGTTGTTGGTAGCTTTGCTTTCGGCGCTTTCTTTATGGCAACCGATCCGGTCTCGGCCGCGATGACCAACGGCGGTCGGTGGGCATATGGCATGTTAATTGGCGTAATGTGTGTGCTTATTAGGGTGGTTAACCCGGCGTTCCCAGAGGGCATGATGTTGGCCATACTCTTTGCCAACTTGTTTGCCCCTCTATTTGATCACTTCGTGGTTCAGGCGAACATAAAAAGGAGGCTTGCGCGTGGCCAGTAATAGTGAAAGCCTCGGCCGAGTACTTACGGTTGCCCTGGCGTTGTGTGTGGTCTGTTCGGTGGTTGTATCGACCGCCGCGGTGGTCTTAAAGCCACAGCAAGAGGCTAATAAAACCCGAGACTTAAAGCGCAACATCTTGATGGCTGCCGATTTATACGACCCAGCCCAATCGGTGGAGGAGCAGTTTCAGCGGGTGACTACCCGTGTTATCCATGTTGACTCTGGCAAGTATGCAGATCATATCGATGCCACCTCATTCGATCAGCGCGCGGCTGCTAAAGATCCAGCTATGTCTAAAGCAGTCCCAGCAGACGGGGATATAGCGAAGATCATGCGTCGCAGTGACTACGCGCTGGTATATTTGGTGAACGACGCCGACCAACGGCTGGAAAAGGTCATTTTGCCTGTGCATGGCTATGGTCTTTGGTCCACGCTTTACGGCTTTGTAGCGCTGGAGGCCGACCTTAGCACCATCGCGGGATTAGGCTTCTATGAGCATGGTGAAACCCCTGGGCTGGGTGGTGAGGTGGACAACCCTCGCTGGAAAGCTTTGTGGGAGGGCAAGCAGGCGTTTCGTGACGGCGATGTCGCTATATCGGTTATTAAAGGCACTGTTAATCCCGACTCTGCCCGAGCGGCATGGCAAGTAGACGGACTTTCCGGGGCTACACTCACTAGCAAAGGTGTCCATAACTTAGTTCGCTTTTGGCTAGGTCAAGACGGTTTTGCACCGTTTCTCAGCAATCTTCGACAAGGAGAGGTGTAATGGACATTCGCGACACTCTGCTGAAACCGATCTTTAAGAACAACCCTATCGCGCTGCAAATTCTGGGCGTCTGTTCCGCCTTAGCGGTGACCTCCTCGTTAAAAGTAACGGTGGTGATGTGTATTGCCTTGACGCTGGTGACTGCCTTTTCTAATTTGTTTATCTCGAGTATCCGTCGGTTCATACCCTCTAGTATCCGAATTATCGTTCAGATGACGATTATTGCGTCTCTGGTCATTGTGGTGGATCAAATTCTGAAGGCCGTTGCCTACGATATTTCTAAGCAGCTTTCGGTTTTTGTCGGTCTTATCATTACTAACTGCATTGTTATGGGGCGGGCCGAAGCCTACGCCATGAAAAACCCACCGTTACCAAGCTTTCTCGATGGCATTGGCAATGGTTTAGGTTACTCTTTTGTGCTCCTGGTTATCGCTACAGTGCGAGAATTATTGGGCTCGGGAAAACTGTTTGGCGTTGAAATCTTGCCGTTGGTCACCGAAGGTGGCTGGTACACCCCTAACGGCCTGTTACTGTTGCCTCCAAGCGCGTTCTTCCTGATTGGTTTGCTGATCTGGGCTATCCGGAGCTGGAAGAAGGATCAGGTTGAATCCCCTGAGTTTGTCATTGCCAAACATACGGCTGTGGAGGAGGGTGCCTGATGGAGCACTATTTAAGTTTGTTTGTGCGGGCTGTGTTCATTGAAAATATGGCGCTGTCATTCTTCTTGGGTATGTGCACGTTCCTCGCCGTTTCTAAAAAAATACAGGCAGCAATTGGTTTAGGTGTTGCTGTGGTGGTTGTGCTAACTATCACGGTGCCCGTGAATAATCTCATCTATCAGTACTTGTTGGCTGATGGGGCGCTAGCTTGGGCAGGTATGCCAGATGTCGACCTGAGTTTTTTAGGCTTGCTTAGCTACATTGGTGTCATTGCCGCGCTGGTACAGATTCTGGAGATGTTTCTCGACCGGTATGTGCCCGCTCTCTATGCTGCACTCGGTGTGTTTTTGCCGTTAATCACTGTGAATTGCGCCATTATGGGTGCGTCGCTTTTGATGGTTGAACGCAGTTATAACTTTGCCGAAAGTGCAGTTTTCGGTGCGGGCGCTGGTGTGGGTTGGGCGCTGGCTATCGTGGCATTAGCCGGTATCCGCGAAAAGCTTAAATACAGCGATGTCCCAGAAGGTCTTCAAGGGCTAGGCATTACGTTTATCACGGTTGGCTTGATGTCGCTTGGTTTCATGTCATTTGGCGGTATTAACATTTAATCGCTTGATCGCGTTCACGGGAAGAGAGGTACTTTAACGTCATGGATATGACTGTCGTTTACGGCGTTGGCATGTTTACGGTGATTGTTGTCGCTTTGGTCATGATCATTTTATTTGCGCGCTCGCGATTGGTAAGTAGCGGCCACGTCAGTATTGAGATAAACGGTGAGCGCAGTATCGACGTGCCCGCAGGAGGAAAGCTACTCCAAACGTTGGCGGATGCTAATTTGTTTCTAGCCAGTGCCTGTGGTGGTGGTGGCACGTGTGCGCAGTGCAAATGTGTCGTCCGTGATGGTGGTGGTGCAATGTTGCCAACGGAGGAGTCGCATTTTACTCGCCGCGAAGCGAATGCTGGCTGGCGCTTATCTTGCCAAACACCAGTTAAGCAAGATATGAAAATTCAAATTCCCGAAGAGGTATTTGGTGTTAAACAGTGGGAATGCACGGTAGAGTCTAACGATAATGTTGCCACCTTTATCAAGGAACTTGTGTTGCGTCTCCCCGAGGGTGAGAACGTGGATTTTCGTGCCGGGGGCTACGTTCAACTTGAGTGCCCACCACATCATGTGAGTTACAAAGACTTCGACATCGGTGAAGAGTATCGCGGTGATTGGGAGCGTTTTGGCTTTTTTAACGTCGAGTCGCAGTGTGCCGATACGACAATTCGTGCCTATTCGATGGCAAATTATCCTGAAGAGAAAGGGGTGGTTAAGTTCAACATCCGAATTGCCACGCCGCCACCCGGCAGTGAGGGTATTCCCGCTGGTGTGATGTCCAGCTGGGTATTCAGCCTAAAGCCAGGCGACAAGGTTACCGTGTACGGACCGTTTGGTGAATTTTTTGCCAAAGACACTGAGGCTGAAATGGTGTTTGTTGGTGGTGGTGCCGGCATGGCTCCCATGCGCTCACATATTTTCGATCAACTCAAACGACTTGATAGTCAGCGCAAGATCAGCTTTTGGTATGGAGCCCGGTCGCTACGCGAAATGTTCTATGTCGAAGATTATGATGGTCTGGCCGCTGAGAAAAATAACTTTGAGTGGCATGTCGCATTATCCGACCCGCAACCTGAAGATAACTGGGATGGTTTAACCGGATTTATTCATAACGTCTTATACGAACAATACTTAAAGGATCACCCGGCTCCAGAGGATTGCGAATACTACATGTGTGGGCCGCCAATGATGAATGCTGCGGTGATTAAGATGCTGTTGGATTTAGGGGTAGAACGCGAGAATATTTTGCTCGATGATTTTGGTGGCTAAGCTCTTTAGGCCAGCCACCGTGCTGGCCTTTTTGTTACTACTGTGCGGGGGTTGTGGCGAGTCGGGCCGCGACAGCGTGCGTTTGCAGGGTAGTGTTTACGGCACGGGATGGAGCGTCCAATACTTGCCGGTCAATGGCGGTCCCACTCAAACGGAGGTGCACGAGGCCTTGGTGGCAGCTTTTGCCGTTGTTGACGCTAGTATGAATACCTACAGTCCGGAATCTACCATCAGCGCTTTGAACAATGCTGCTGCAGGCGAGCTGCTCGAACTGGACTGGGACTTTAGCTATCTACTCAATGAGGCGTTACGCATTAATCGATTATCACAAGGCGCATACGATGTGGCTGTTGCCCCGCTACTGCGCATTTGGGGGTTCGGACCCGAGGGCCCTCGCGTGTTTCCAAACGCAGCCTCGGTTGAAGAGGCTCGCCAATTGTCAGGTTTTTCGCATTTCAAATGGGATTCTGCCACGCGGAACATCAGCAAAGATCACGTCGGTGCGGCGTTAGAGTTATCGTCCATAGCGAAAGGTTATGGGGTCGACTTAGGTGCAGATGTCCTTGAGGAAATGGGACTCAAGGATTTCATGCTCGACATTGGCGGTGAAATCCAAGTGCGCGGGGTGAGCCCGAGAGGGGATGCCTGGCGGATTGCCATTGAGCGACCGCAATCTGGAGGCCGCGCTGCTCAGGCTGCCATTGCTGTGACTAATACAGGTGTGGCCACATCGGGTGATTATCGGAACTTTTTCGAGCGCGATGGCAAACGTTTTTCACATCTTATTGATCCGCGCACGGGTTATCCGGTGGAGCATGATTTAGTGTCAGTCACGGTCGTTCATGGCTCAACTGCGCTGGCTGACGCGTGGGCAACGGCACTGGCGGTATTAGGAACAGAGCAAGCACTGGCCACGGCCGAAGCTCAACATCTGGCCGTTTATCTTATTAGTCGTCGTGGTGATGTTCTGGTTGCATCGATGAGTAGTGGTTTCAAGCCTTATCTGGTGACGTCACCGGCACAAGGATAGTTTCACCGAATGGTTCGGGAGTTTGCGTGTGATTTTTATAGTGAGTTTTGCTGTTTTCGCGGTGCTGATGACGGTTATGGCAATCGGTGTCATTGCAGGTCGAGCACCCATCAGTGGCTCATGTGGAGGTGTTGGTAAAATTTTAGGCACGCCACAAAAATGTGAGATATGTGGTGACGATCCAACCTTGTGCGAAGCAGAGCAGGTGCCGGAAGGTGTAGCGTCAAATGCTGAGTCGGGTGTGCAGGGTTATGATCCCGCGCGTTAGGTGCCTCCATTGACCTCGCTTTCTCTGCTCGCCGATTTTACGCGTCGTTACACCCTTGGGGGACGCAAACGTGGCTTCGCGCGTTTGGTAGCGTGGATCTCAATGCTGGGTATGGTACTTGGTGTCGCGAGCCTTATCACTGTGATGTCGGTTATGAACGGCTTCGCGAAAGAGTTGGAGAGTCGTGTTTTAAGTTTGATTCCCCATGTCACACTGAAACCAAGGCATGGGGTGCTGAATGACTGGCAATCAATGTTGCCGCAGATCACCGCACAGGTTTCACCCAGTGGTATTGCTCCCTTCGTGGATGACCAAGTCCTGATGGCAGCTTGGGGACGTCAGCGCGGCATTCGATTGACGGGGATTGATGTGCAAGCCCAGCGATCCGTGAATCAGCTCCATGCTCACATAGTAGATGGCAATGTCGAAAGTCTTAGCCAGACACCTTTTACCGTAGCGCTTGGGGCCGGCCTTGCTCGATTGTTGGGTGTTACTGTGGGTGATGAAGTTGTTGTTACATTACCAACATTGTCGATAACGCCACTGGGTGTATTCCCACGAACAAAACGCCTGCACGTCGTTGCGCTGTTTCGCGTAGGTGCGGACCTTGACTCACGGCAAGCGTACGTGAGTTTGGAGTCTGCTCAACGATTGTTTGCCCGCGCTGGTGTTGACGGGATCCAGCTACGCTTTAACGCTCTTCCACAAGCCGATACATCCGTCAATCGTTTACGCGAGGCGTTAGACGGGGAGTGGCAGATCACTGATTGGCGCAGTACGCAGGGTTCACTATTTACCGCGGTGCGGATGGAGAAGTTTACCGTCGCCATATTGTTGCTGGCGGTTATCGCTGTAGCCGCCTTCAATATTGTGTCAACTCTCACCATGGCAGTGACGGAGAAGCGTCGTGATATTGCCATGCTTGGTGTCATGGGTATGTCATCGGGACGCATTTTGACTATGTTTTTGGCGCAAGGATTGCTACTAGGTGGCGCTGGCGTAGTCGTCGGAGTGATTACAGGCGTCGTTCTTGCCTTGAATATCAGCGATATTGTCATTTGGTTCGAGCATCTGGCCGGCAAGCCTTTATTTGACCCTCGAGTCTATTACATTGGGCGGTTACCCTCGGTGTTGGAGTGGGGGGATGTCGTCATAACAGGTGCATTAGCGCTGTTTTTGAGTCTACTTGCCACGGCTTACCCGGCCTGGCGTGCAGCACGCATTCATCCGGTAGAGGTCCTTAATCATGGCTAGTAGCGTTTTGGCCTGCGTCGATCTTGTCAAGCAATACAGAGATGGTGATAGCTCGGTCAATGTGCTCTCGGGCGTCAACCTTGTTTTGGCACCTGGCGAGTCTATTGCTATTGTCGGACGATCTGGGTCGGGTAAGTCGACGCTGTTGAATGTTTTGGGCGGGCTTGATGCGCAAACAAACGGTTCGGTGACGATTGCGGGCCGTGATATGGCGACGATGACCGAAGCAGAGCGCTGTCAATGGCGTAATGCCCAGCTTGGATTTGTTTTCCAATTCCATCATTTGCTGCCTGAGTTTACGGCGTTAGAGGCGGTGGCAATGCCTGCGCGCATAGGGGGCATGTCAAAGGTTGATGCGCTGTCGCGAGCTGAGGTCTTGTTACAAAGCGTGGGGCTGAAGCCCCGCCAGCATCATCGTCCAGGTGAGTTATCTGGCGGAGAGCGGCAACGGGTGGCGATAGCTAGAGCGCTGATCAATAAGCCCAGCTGTGTATTGATGGATGAGCCCACAGGTAACCTTGATCCTGATTCCGCCGAACAAGTACTCGAATTAATGCTGAATTTAGATCGACGGGAATCGGCGTTTATTGTGGTCACCCACGACATGCGTATTGCTCAGCGAATGGATCGGATCTTAAAACTAGACGCGGGCGTTCTCTCACCATTATGAGTATGCCATGGGCGCAAAAAGTCCAATTTGCCCTGCGGCAGACCTTCGATAAGCGTCGAGGTCTGTCAGGATTTTTGTCTCGCTTATCGATAGCGGGCCTTGTGCTTGCTGTCGCCTTACTGCTTACAGTGCTGTCGGTGATGAACGGCTTCGAACGCGAACTGGAGCAGCGCATTTTGGGTTTGGTGCCTCATATAACTATCCGTGGGCATGGCACAGCCGATGAGTGGCAATCGCTAAAAGCTAGCCTAGAAAAGTCGTTACCCGTCACGGAAGTTGCACTGTTTCGCGAGCGCGACGTTCTTATGGTTCGCGGCAACCGTGTTGCCCCGGGAATTCTATTGGGGCTACCCGATGAGGCGTTGAGGCGTTGGGCTGCTATGGGGGTGGATCAACGGATAAACGATATTACCGAGGGCTTGTGGTTAGGTGTGGCTCTAGCCGAACGACTGTCTGTCGATGTTGGTGATAAGTTGCGACTGATTCTTCCAGTCATCCAGAGTGGCTTATCTGAGGGGGAGGGCGCGCAAATGCGTGCCGGCGGGCAACTTAGCAGCAAGGTGTCGGCAATTATTACAACAGGCACTGAGCTTGATGAGGGGCTGATTTTGGCGAGGCTTGACAGTGTCCCGCAGACGAGCGGCGCCGATGGCCTTGCTATCCAGATCAAAGATCTTTATGAAGCGCCGAATTTTCGCTGGCAACTGATGCAGACGCTTAATCGACAATTCTATGCGACTGACTGGACCAGCATGCACGGTAATTTGCATACCGCTATTCAGTTATCCCGAGACCTCATTGCACTGCTACTGCTCTCCATAATAGCGGTAGCCGCTTTCAATATTGTTTCGTCGCTGATTTTGGTTGTTAGGGATAGGCAGACAACCATTGCTATGTTGCGAGCTATGGGCGCTACTCGCAGTGAGATTAGTCACATTTTCTTGCTACAGGGTGGGGTGATAGGGATTGTCGGCGCTAGCACGGGTGTTGTTAGTGGCGTGATACTTGCTAACCTCGTTCCGAAAATAGCGGAATTAATTGAGCAGGCATTGTCAATACAATTGCTGTCGACAGATGTTTACCCCTTGGCGTTTGTACCTGTGGATATCCGTGTGGCCGATGCAGCGCTGCTCTGGATAGTGTCCGTTGCTTTGTGTTTACTGGCCTCGGTGATACCTGCTCGGCGCGCCGCCCGCACGCCCGTTGCAGAGATGCTGGCTCAGCATGGATACACCTAGGTTTTAGTTTGACGTTTCCGCCTTTCTCGCCAGTCCCTAGTCACTCGCCAGCGCCATAGTGTGTTGATGGTGAGCCAGCCTAACAGTGCACCAATCACGCCAATCACACCGCAGCCAAGAAGAAACGGAGCCCAGATGGATCCTAAACTGTCGGTGAGCCAATCCCAGCTTATGGTGAACTCCACCGGCACCATGGGGGCCCTGAGAAGAAATGCCCCCAGCTTGTATGCTCCGTAGTAGATGACCGGCATGGTTATCGGGTTCGTTACCCAGATAAGTGTCACGCTAATGGGCAGATTGGCGCCGAGCTTAACCGCCAGGAAAGCCGCTACAAAGACTTGGCCGGGTATAGGGATCATGGCGCAGAAAAGTCCAATAGCAAATGCCATAGCCGTTGTGGAGCGCGTGATACGCCACAACTTGGGCTCGTAAATCCACTCCCCCAAGGGGCGCAAGGTGCGAATAGCTCTGAGCTTTTGTGGTGAGGGCGCGAGGCGTCTGAGAAATTGTCGAGGCATGTTATCGCGCGTTAGATTGTCCGAGGGCAGTTATCTTATCTTGGCAAAGCTAGTCAGTAATTCACTTCGATGTGGCCGGGTGTTTGGGTTTGCTGTTCAATGCCCCAATGACCGTAGGCCGCCTCTTAGTATGCCGCGTTGCTGGGCATTCAACCAGTCTCCAACCGCGCTACTAGTTCGTGATTTTTCGACTAGCCATTGTTCTGGGGTTGCTTGTGCCGCTGGCTCTGCCGGTAACGGGTAGGGCACCACTGTTGCTCGGATTACTGTTTTTGGCACTAGCAACGGCTTTACGGGTAACATCGCTGGCGTTTCGAACCATGCGGCTTGACCTTCCGAGGCCAAGCCTGTGTGTGCCTGATACGCTTTCGTGGATAATTGGCAGGTATTTTTCGCGTAGCGTTTCCCAAAATACCATCCATGACTCGTCACAACAGGTCTCAAAAAAACCTCTACGGTGTGCAGCCGGGTGTTCACAAACCTGCTGTTGGGTGCTGGTGTTGGTCGGCGCAGGTATTTGTTGGTCGGTTGTACAGGGGGTGTACTGGCAGAGCAGTCAAGTTACGCCCGCGTGCTTGGGTAGTGAAACATCACGGTCTGGCGTGGTGGTTTCTATGCCTCAGAAAATAAAGCTAGCCGATGGAACGATAGGGCAGCGATTTACGGCTGAGTTCGAGCGTAACGACGCCAACCCTTGTACCTTCCCGACACGCATCATCGTGAGTTATTACCAACAGCACCCATTATTGACGCTAGGTGATCGGGTGGTGATGCACGTAACGTTGCGCGCGTTATCGAGTCAGTCCAACTTAGGCCAGTTGCCAGATCAAGCGGTCAACGCTGCGCGGAAATTACACGCGAGAGGTTCTGCACACACAGTAAATATTGTTGCACATGCCCCCGTGTACTCAATTGCCTCTGTGCGAAATAGATTGAATGCCCACCTCCAAAACCTCCCTGCACCAAGCCGTATCAAAGCACTGATGCAGGCTTTGCTCCTTGGAGTGGGTCACGAAATTTTGAGGGACGACTGGCAGTCATTCAAGATATTGGGATTGGCGCATGTCATGGTAATCAGTGGTCTGCATATTGGTTTGGTTTTTATCATCGCCCGAGCCATGTGTGGGCTTGTGCTACGCGCTTCATCCTTGTCGAGTATGACGGTCATCCGCAGCAGTATCGTACTTGCCATGTTGGCTGCCGCAGGCTATGCCGCTATAGCGGGTATGTCAGTGCCTGCCCTCAGGGCGTTGTGTATGGTGTTCATGACACAAGTCCCGACTTTATTGGGGTGGCGATCCCGCCCAGTATGGATACTAGCGATAAGTCTCGTCGTGCTGTTGCTTGTAAATCCTTTTTCGGCACTGTCCAGCAGTTTGTGGTTAACCATTGGCGCAACCTATGCAGTGCTCGCACTCAGTGAGGCGTTGGCGGGCCAAGCATGGTGGTTGCGTATTGTTGGGCTGCAGATTCTTATGACTGTGCTCATGGCGCCGCTAACAGCATTCTGGTTTGGCGCCGTGAGTATTTGGGGACTGGTTGGCAATACCACTGTGACGCCATTGGTCACCGTGGTAGCCATTCCTTTGTTACTCGCCGGTGCAGTGCAAGATTTGTTGATACCCACGGCGGCGAATGATTTCTGGGCGCTTTGCGCGATTGTGTTGCGCATTACTTTGGCGATGGTAGAAGGTATGGCCAATACCTTGCCGAGTGATGGTTTTTTCAGCGTTGCGCTTTCACCCCATCAATTTTTCGGATTCACCCTTTTAGCTGTGCTATGGGTATGGCGTCGCCAATGGTTATGGGGGTTTGGCGCCACAGTTGGTATTTTTGGCATCGTGTGGTTTTTGACCATAGAGCCTTCCAAACAAGCGCGGTTGCAGATCCTCGATGTGGGTCAAGGCACTGCAATTGTGTTCAGCGAGGGCGCAGCACACCTACTGTACGATACGGGGGCTCCTTATGGGCCTGTAGACACTCAGGCCAGTCGGGTGATTCTTCCCGTGTTGCGGCTGCAGGGTGTCGATGCCTTAGAACATTTGGTCGTGAGTCACCGAGATACTGATCACAGCGGTGGCTTGTTGCCTGTACTCGCGGGCCTCCAAATACAGACCCACTGGGGGTTTGCAGGTCATGCGTGCCGGCCCGGTCAGCGTCTTCCATGGCCTGGCGATGCAACGATCGACGTCATGAGTGGATCTGGCTGGGGGGAGTTTGACAGCAATGCAGCGAGCTGTGTATTGCGTATTCGCTACCGCGAGCAGACTGTGTTGCTCGCAGGCGATATTCCTGCTGTTACCGAACGTGAAATGGTTCGCTATTGGCGCGATTCTCTACAAGCCGATGTTCTGGTGGTTGCTCACCACGGTTCAAAAACATCGAGTGCCTGGTCGTGGTTAAAATGGGTCAATCCACGGTTGGCAATCATCAGTGCTGGATTGGATAATCGCTTTGGGCATCCTCACTCTGAGGTCATGAATCGACTGTTACGAAGTGGAGCTCGGGTTTTGAATACAGGAATTGATGGAGGTTTGGAGGTTGTGTTTGATGTGCGTGGAGGGCGCCAGGTGGCTAAAAGTCGGGGCCCGATGACACCATTTTGGGCGCAACTTTCGCAATTGGGTGCGTCGGCTAGTGAGGGTATAATGAAAGCTGACCGAGAGGAAACGCCGTGATTGAGTTATTCGCTGCAGGAGGCTGGATAATGCCACTTCTGCTGATTTGTTCTGTGCTTGCATTGACCATTTCTATTGAGCGCTGGATAGCGCTTAATCCAGCAACGATTGCGCCGCCCCATTTGTTGGCGTCGGTTTGGCGCCAATTAAAAGCAGGTCAACTTGATGCACAGCGCCTTAAGCAGCTTCGCCAAGACTCAGCGTTGGGCGTGATTTTAGCGGCAGGACTTGCTAACCGGTGGCAGGGACGTGACGTCATGAGAGAGAGCATTCAAGAGGCAGCAGGACACGTGATACACGACCTTGAAAAGTACTTGAATACCCTAGGTACGGTTGCCGCGGTTGCACCACTTTTGGGATTGCTTGGGACGGTTGTGGGAATGATTCGTGTATTTACCGAAATCACAATTCAGGGAACGGGTAACGCTAACGCACTTGCCGGTGGCATTTCAGAGGCCCTCATCACAACGGCGACAGGTCTGGCTGTAGCCATTCCGGCGCTGGTGATGCATCGCTATTTCACGGGCAAGATAGATGCCATTGTGGTTGGTTTAGAGCAAGAAACCATCAAGCTTGTGGATGCCTTGCACAGCGGCCGAAAAACGGAATACGACGTTTGATATTCCGTCGACAGCGACGAGATGAATTAGTAATCAACTTAACGCCGTTAATTGACGTCGTGTTCTTGTTGCTCATTTTTTTTATGGTATCGACCAGTTTTACGTCCGAGACGCAGCTTGCTATTGACTTGCCCGAGGCAGAGGGCTCCCCCGCAAGCAGTACAAAACGTAGGTTAGAGTTGACGATAGCCTCGGACGGGACGTTTACATTGAACGGTAATGCCATTGCCGCTCAAGCAGCTGCACTGCGAAGTGCACTGCGCGATGCCGTAGGAGACCGGCGAGATACACCGTTGACTATAGCGGCTGATGGCGATGCGCCACATCGATACGTTGTTATGGCACTAGATGTTGCCAATGGGCTTGGGCTCAAGCGTTTGACCATCGCGGCACAAACCCCATCATCGAACTATGACAGTGGAAATGGCAGTGGTTGACAGGTTGAGTGACCGCGCACTCTACAAGCGCTTACTGCGTTATGTACTACCGTACAGTGGTGCGTTCACGCTTAGCATTCTTGGATTCATGTTGTATTCGGCAGGCAACGTTTTGCTTGCCGACTTGACGCAGTTTTTATTGGACGCGTTGGGCGAGCCCACGCAGGCGCGCGTGGGTATTGTCGCCAGCACCGCTGACTTCCTATGGCCAGTAGCTGAGCAGAGCACGCTAGATTATGCGCGCGTAGCTGTCCCCATCGCTGCGGTGGTCATTTCGCTTGGTCGGGCTTTAGGTTACTTTGCTGGCACTTACTTTATGAACGTGGTTGCCCGTTCGGTGGTGCACACCTTACGTACAGAATTGTTTGACGTACTGTTGAGCGTGCCTCGGTACTACCACGATTCGCAAACGTCGGGTGGCTTGGTGAGTAAGCTAACGTTTAATGTAGAGCAAGTTGCGGGTGCGGCAAGTGATGCATTGAAGGTGATTTTGCGCGAGGGCTTAACCGTGCTGGCCTTAGTGGCATACATGCTATACCTCAACTGGAAACTGAGCCTTGTATTTTTTGCGGTCGCACCAGCCATCGGGTTGGTTGTTGGGGTTGTTGGTCGGCACTTCAGACGATACAGCCGGCGCATTCAGGACTCTATGGGGTCGGTCACCCAGGTAAGTAGTGAAACTTTGGGTGCACTTGATGCCATTCGCATATATAGCGCTGAGCAACAACAGAGTGATCGCTTTTTCAGTGCCAGCGCTTTTAATCGTAATCAAAGTCTCAAGTTGGCGTTTGTACAAGCGGTGTCGACGCCCATTATTCAGACCTTACTCGCCATCGCCCTGGGCGCATTATTTTGGTTTGCGCTTGACCCAACCATTCTCGCAGGATTTAGTGCGGGGTCGCTGGTAGCCTTCATAACAGCGGCGGCGCAAATGGGAAAACCAATTCGTACGCTCAGCGGTGTGCAAAGTGTGATTCAGCGTGGATTGGCTGCGGCGGAAGATGTGTTTGCGCAGCTCGATGTTGATCCTGAGCAAGATCAAGGGAGCGTAATTGTCGATCGTGCTAGAGGTGAGATTACGTTTACCGATGTGGAATTTTGTTATCCCGATACCACGTCTGCAGCGATTGATACCTTCACTCTCACCATAGAGCCAGGCGAGACGCTTGCTCTGGTGGGACGTTCAGGTAGTGGTAAATCAACTCTGGCGCAGCTATTACTGCGTTTTTATCAGCCGCGACGCGGAAAGATATGCCTCGATGGGTTGGACATTGAGCGGTATCAGTTAAAGGCTTATCGACGTCAGTTGGCTGTGGTTTCTCAGCACGTCGATTTATTCAGCGACACCGTTCGAAACAATATTGCCTTTGGTGAGCTGGCCGGGGTACCAGACTCTGCTATTGAGCAGGCTTGTCGCCGAGCCCATGCCTGGGATTTTATTGAGCAATTGCCCCGAGGTTTGGATACCATGCTCGGTGACGGAGGAGCTGGATTGTCGGGTGGGCAGCGACAACGGCTAGTAATTGCACGGGCATTTCTCAAGGATGCGCCCATCTTGATCTTGGATGAGGCAACTTCAGCTCTGGACAATGAGTCAGAACAGCAAGTACAGCGTGCGCTCGCAGAGATTACCGCGTGCCGAACTACATTGGTGATTGCACATCGACTATCAACGATTGAGCAAGCAGACCGTGTAGCTGTGCTTGATAATGGACAATTGGTGGAGTTAGGCGCGCACGCCGAACTCATAGCAAAGGACGGACTGTACGCTAGCTTGTACCGGCAGGGCTTGGGTGAGACCGACCAGAGTTAGAGCCCATATTGAGCAAGCACTCACGAGCGCTTGGTATTCTGGTGCGTGGTGGCTCTATCTTCTCTGGCCTCTCAGCTTGATTGTCCGGCTTGTCGTTTATCAAAGAAGACGCGCTTTTCTACGTCATCCGCCTCATCCATCAGCCACACCTGTTGTGGTGGTGGGCGGTATCACAGTGGGCGGAACGGGCAAGACGCCTGTCATCATTGCGCTCATTGAAGCGCTGACCCAGCGCGGCTTACGCGTAGGTGTTGTTAGCCGGGGCTATGGCGGCGTGGCTGCCAGTGAGCCCACTAAGGTCAACGAAAACGCTGATCATCGTGCCGTGGGTGATGAGCCAGTGCTCATTGCCAGAAAGACCCATTGCCCAATGGTCGTGTGTCAACGACGACCAGCAGCGTTGGCTGTGTTAGATAAAGAAGATCTTGACCTCATTTTGTCGGATGATGGTTTGCAACATTATGCCATGGCTCGCGCCTTTGAGATCGCTGTTCTCGACGCTGATCGAGGTGTAGGAAACGGCCAGTTAATACCCATGGGACCCTTGCGCGAGAGCGCGACTCGACTCGCAACCGTTGACTGGGTTTTATACCGCTCTGGTACCGATACTGCCAGCGCAGTGAATTATAAATTGGTGGGCTTTCGTCATCTGCATAACGGCGATTTTGTAGACCTTGCCAACGCGCAATCGCGTTGGCAAGGTGGCCCATCACCTCAGTTAGCGTTTGTTGCAGCGATAGGGCAGCCACAACAATTTTTTCAAATGCTCCATGATCATGGGTTTGATGGTGAGACACTCGGATTTGCTGATCACCAAAGTTTATCTCAGAGCGACCTGGATATGATCAAAGCTGACATTATTATTACTACCGAAAAAGATGCGGTAAAAATGACGGCGATAATGGATCAACGGGTCTGGGTACTAGAGATAGCGGCCCAGCTACCTGAGGCATTGATTGAAACGTTAATGATGAAATTTGCTCAGGAGTCCGCCTAGATGTACCACGTGGTAATTCCCGCGCGCTTTGGCTCGACACGACTACCCGGTAAGGCGCTGGCGGATATTGCCGGTCATCCGATGGTGTACTGGGTGTGGTTGCGGGCTTGTCAGAGCAGTGCCGAGTCAGTAATTGTTGCCACGGATCATGATGGGATAGCTGAGGCTATGCGTGGCTATGGTGCTGATGTGGCCATAACTCGCACAGATCATATATCGGGGACTGATCGGTTGGCCGAGGTTGTGGAGCAGCGTGGCTGGTCCGACGACACGATTGTGGTTAATTTGCAGGGAGATGAGCCACTGATGCCTGAAGCCAATCTGGCTCAAGTGGCGCAAGAGTTAGTGGCACACAAAACTGCTAGTATTGCCACACTCTCTGAGCCACTGGCGCAAGTTGATGACCTTTACAACCCATCGGTAGTAAAGGTTGTAACTAGCCAGGATGGCACGGCGCTATATTTTTCCAGAGCGCCTATTCCTTTTCCGCGAGCGGGCGATGAGGCTACTGTGCTTACCTTACGTGTGGCACAACGTCACGTAGGTTTGTATGCGTATCGCTGTGGTTTCTTACGTCGCTTTGTCACCTACCAACCAGCCGCGATTGAACAACTGGAATCACTTGAGCAATTGCGTGCCATGAGCTACGGAGAGGTCATCCGTGTTGCACAAGCAAAGCAACCTGTTCCAACTGGGGTGGACACCCCCGAAGATTTAGAACAAGTTCGGGCAGTGATGCGAGGCTAGCGTGGCGCAACCGCAAAGACATGCGTCCATTCGCCACCTTAATGGATTACAGCTTGACTCTGTCGCTGAGTTTTTTTGGCCTGTAGCCCTTGCCTCAGAACTTGAGCACGCGTGCTCATGGGCGAGGGAACACAAGCAGTCCATTACTGTATTGGGCGCGGGCAGCAATGTGGTAGCACGGCCATTCATACCCGGATTAGTTATGCAGATGGCGATGACTGGGGTCCAGCTCGTTACAGACGATGATCGAGTGGTGAAGTTGCGCGCAGCTGCAGGTGAGCATTGGCACGATTTTGTTACCTGGTCGGTAAGGCAAGGGCTGGGGGGATTGGAAAATTTGGCGCTCATCCCAGGCACGGTAGGTGCTGCACCGGTACAGAATATTGGTGCATACGGCGTCGAAGTAGGGGAAGTCATTAGCGCTGTACATATTTACGATTGGTACACCCAGTCTTACCGTTGGCTTACCCATGATGAATGTCTGTTCGGTTACCGAGACAGTATTTTCAAAACCGCGCAGGCTAGTACTTGGATAATTGTTGCTGTGGAGTTTTCACTTAGTCGCGATACTGATCTTGTACTGACCTATCCGGAGTTGAAGGCTGCGCTGGAAAAGACCAATCTTTCCGTTATGAGTGTTTATAACGAGGTGGTTGCGTTACGCAAAAAAAAGTTACCCGACCCATTAGAAACCCCTAATGTGGGCAGTTTTTTTAAAAACCCCATTGTCGATGCGGCGACGGCAAAACGGTTGGCCCAGCAATGGCCGGCCTTGCCACAATACCCGGCTGAGGGGCTCATATCGACTGGTAGTTCCGGACAGGAGGCACCACAACCAGGAAAAGTTGTGAAGGTCTCTGCTGCGTGGATGATTGACCATTTAGGGCTGCGCGGTCGTGTGCATCATGGCATTGCCGTTTATGCAAAGCATGCGTTAGTTATCATCAATACGGGGGGTGATATTGCTGCGCTACTTACGTTTGCTGGTGAAATCAGCGCTTTGGTTGAGGACCACTTTGGCGTTCAACTGAGCTGGGAGCCTCGCCTTATCGGGGTCTCTGGGCACAATGCTCAGGATGTAAGTCGTTGACAGAATTTGACTACAAGGCGTTCTTGGCAACATTGACCAGCCGTCCTGGTGTTTATCAGATGTACGATCGCCACGGACAGTTGCTCTATGTGGGCAAAGCTAAAAATTTAAAAAATCGCGTTGCCAGCTACTTCAGAGCCAGTGGTTTAACAGCTAAAACCATGGCGCTGGTGAATCGAATTGCTGATATTCAAATTACTGTAACTACGACCGAGATCGATGCACTGTTGCTCGAACATAATCTCATCAAAGAGAATAGACCGCCCTATAACATCGATTTAAAGGACGACAAATCATACCCGTATATTTACTTGTCCAGCCAAGATCGTTGGCCTCGGCTAAGTTTGCATCGCGGCCCAAAACGTCGAAAAGGCGAGTACTTTGGTCCCTACCCAAGTGCTGGTGCTGTTCGTTCGACGCTGCACTTGCTACAAAAGGTTCTCAAGGTTCGCCAGTGCCAAGACAGCTACTTTAAAAATCGCTCGCGCCCTTGTTTGCAATATCAGATCGGTCGCTGTAGTGCTCCTTGCGTTGGTCTTGTCAGCGATGAAGATTACACCGACCAAGTGGACAAAACGGTGATGTTTTTAAGCGGAAAATCGCAGGATCTCATGGGCCGTCTTGCCGATGAAATGGAGCAGGCAGCCGACGATTTACGCTATGAAGATGCAGCAGAGCGGCGCGACCAGCTGTCACAACTACAGCAAGTGCAATCGGTGCAAGGTATTGAAGGTGCTGCGGGTGATTTAGATATTTTGGCCGCGACAACTGGAACGGGCAGCGCCTGCGTCCAAGTCTTGTTTGTTCGTGAGGGTAGGGTTTTGGGTAGCCGCACATTCTACCCACCAACGCGCCTTGATGAGGGCGGGGCGCAGGTAATGGAGGCATTCATCCCACAGTTTTACCTGTCTGGCAAGCAAACGATTCCTGCAGAGTTGATTGTTCACCCGCTGCCAGAGGGAGTCGACGTGCTCTCGGGTGCACTGAGCAGGCAAGCGGGACGCAAGGTAGAGCTACGCACGCGGGTGCGTGATGCGAGAGCACGCTGGCTACAGTTGGCTGTACAAACAGCCGAAACCAATTTGGCGTCGCACTTGAATGCGCGCGAAACTATTAGCGGCCGCTTAGCATCGCTACAACGCGAGTTAGACCTCGAGTCTGTGCCAACGCGGATGGAGTGCTTTGATATTAGCCATAGTGCTGGTGAGGCGACCGTCGCATCTTGTGTGGTATTTGACGGTAGTGGTGCCCGGAAAGCCGATTACCGAAAATTTAATATAGAGGGGATAACCCCCGGCGACGATTACGCGGCAATGCAGCAGGCGCTTGAACGACGCTACAAGCGTTTGTCTGTGAGCGAGGGGCAGTTGCCTGATGTGCTGTTTATCGATGGAGGCAAGGGGCAGGTGGCACAGGCCATGTCGGTGTTATCGAGCTTTGATATTACGACCGTACGTGTTGTGGGTATAGCTAAGGGAACCACGCGTAAGGCAGGTTTTGAAACGCTGATCGATGGAGATACCGGCCGTGAAAGTCAATTGCGAGGCGATAACCCCGCGTTGCACTTAATTCAACAAATACGCGATGAAGCACACCGGTTTGCTGTAGCCGGGCACCGCGCAAGGCGTGCAAAGGCACGCAAATCCTCGTTGCTGGAGGGAATCCCCGGGGTGGGTGCCAAGCGTCGTCGCGAGTTATTACGTCATTTTGGTAGTGCCGGCGGTGTGGCTGATGCCAATGTGGCTGAGTTGAAAAAGGTGGTTGGAGTCAGTGATTCACTGGCGCAAACCATTTATGATCATCTTCACAGCGTGGGAGACTAAGGTTGAGAACCCACACGATAAACTACCTCGATATGGGAACGCTGTTGTGCCGCTGACCTTGCCCAATACCCTTACGCTTTTGCGGGTCGCCGCTATACCCTTGCTCGTGGCTTTGTTTTATATGCAGGCTCCGTTATCCACCCTGGGGACCGCAGGGCTGTTTGCATTGGCCGGCGTGACGGATTGGTTTGATGGTTGGTTGGCGCGCCGTACGGGGCAGACCACGGCCTTTGGTGCTTTCTTAGATCCGGTAGCAGACAAATTAATTGTCGCGACAGCGTTGGTATTGTTGGTAGATCGATACCAGTCTGTCGTTGTCACTTTAGCCGCTTGTGTGATTATTGGGCGTGAAATCGTTGTCAGTGCGATGCGCGAGTGGATGGCGCAAGTTGGCCAGAGTGCCGCGGTGAAGGTGTCACAGATTGCCAAAGTAAAGACCGCACTACAGATGGGCGCCATTGGTTTCATGCTAATGATCATTCCCCAAGCCAGTAATCGATACTGGTGCTGGTTGGGAGAACTCGTATTAGTGGCGGCGGCCGTGCTAACACTGGCCAGTATGGTGATATACCTCAAAGCCTTTTGGCGCGTGTTGCGCGAGCAGGGTAGTTGACGTCGGTAACCTCTTGATTAAAATAAAGTCTGCGCGGGAATAGCTCAGTTGGTAGAGCGCAACCTTGCCAAGGTTGAGGTCGCGAGTTCGAACCTCGTTTCCCGCTCCAGTCTCTCCAAGCGTTAACCTTCAATTATGCTTACTCGACTTGTTGTACCAATGGACCAGCGACCCATGCGCGGGGATTTTTGAGGGCATTAGCAATTGGCAGTGAAACGGCGTTGTGTGTATACTCGCGCCTCCGTCGAACCTCACCCGTGCGACGGTTATGCGCGGCTTTATCTATAAAGCGTTTCTCCCAAATGGCTCGGTGGCAGAGTGGTGATGCAGCGGATTGCAAATCCGTCTACGCCGGTTCGATTCCGACCCGAGCCTCCATTTAAATCAATGACTTACGTAAGTATTGCGATTCCTATTAGACGCTAAGTAGCAAATAGGTAGTATCGTGTATAGCCAATTTGCGGCTTTTCTGTGTCCCATTACTGGGAGTGCGGTTATTCTTTTCTCAGTGGCATATACGAAGGGGCAACCAATGAAGACTCTTATCACGCTGTCCACTTCCCTTAATCTAACACACCACTGATCGGAGTTTTCTGGGAGAATAAGCGGATCCATCAGGGTAAGCAGTGTTGCAAAAGAACTCTCATCAAGACGCTGCTCGATGCGTAAGCTCCCCCTCAAAAACCGCTAACTGTCAGATCACGTCTGAATTACTACAGCCTATCAATTACCTCAAGTTGTCCGCCGATACCATGATTAACGAGGCCGCCCACCATCCGCCTGTTGCTTTTATCGACAACGAATTCATCTCCAATGTTAGCCATCACAGTACTTGCAATTGCTTGGGTACCATGATCCTGCAACATGCTTACTATCATGGCTTTACTTGTAACTGCTCCAACCCTAGATGAATTGAGTGCGCTCGAGACAACTGTTCATCTGTCAATTTTATGATGAGTTGTATTTCTGATTGGGTATCAAACTTTAAAACACACTCACTGTTATCTCTCGGCTTGTATCCTAAAAAGGTCAGCGAAGCCGCGCCACCGCGAATGGTGTTATCGTCAAAGCCCTTGGGCACTACCAATGCTTTGGATGATCGTACATCTTCACCATACTCTGACGTGAGGGAAGTCTGCATTATGGCAGCGCCAGACGAATCCATTACTTTGAGTGTCAAAGGGGCGTAAAGCCTAAAAATATTCCGGCCAGCAAAGTACCTGTTTAACTCAGAGCAGACACCTATGGCTTTTTCTGGTGGTAAAGCATACAACGCGAGGGATTCAGGTGAACGAATAAATTTGTACAGAGCCATTCTTTTGAATTGGTAAGGGAGTTCCTCCCGGGACTGTGGTTGATAATCGTCCCGATGAGTGAAGTCACCAATAACAAACAGAGCTTTGGGTTCGCCGTTCTCGAAGCCAGTGTTATAGCGGTAAACTCCATTTCCGCGCTCGCCTATTTGTGCGATGCGCTCTAGTGTAGAGTGTAAATTGGCTTGAAAGGCATCTGTTAGCGCAATATTCGCCGGCAAAATGAAGATGTTCTCATCGGCGCTGGGCTCTAAAACCCGGCTCGCTGCTGCCGCTACTTTGGGGTTGGTGATTGTGTCTAATGACCCCAATTTGATGTCAAATACTTGTACACGCCACACATCTGAAAGCAGCCTTGTGATGATCTCGTTTAGGTTCTCGCTCTGTTGTTTGTTTGCTTGAACCTTGGAAAACAATCCTTGCGCTACGCTTGCTTTTGCTTCGGTGGATCGCGCTATGTACGCTTGCAGCTCCTCTTTTCGCACAGTCACCTTTGCAGTCACGATGGTTATAGGTCCGTCTTGGTCGGTAGACAAAAGTTCAACCTGTTCGATTGAGCCTTGCGAGTATTCGGCCGTCCGCGATTCGATGGTTTTTGCGTATTCCTCTACCGCGCCACGAATTTGAAGTTGCGACTCTACCGTGGACGAGGCATCGATCATGGTACCCACCACCTGCATCATGGCATTTTTGGAGGCATTTTTAAGAGCCAAATCTACGCTCTGTCCATAACCCGTTGCGACTACTATGGCTGTATCTTGCGCGATCGCTGCCTCGTACCCACCAAGCGCTAAGAAAAACATCGTCAGTACCACAACTTTTAATTGGTGTTTCATAAATATCTTCCGTTTGTTGTGTATTGCACGTGACGTGACGCGTTCCCATGCGTTTCCGTAAGCCTACCAAAAAGCCCTCAGCTGCTAAGCAGAACTTCAAGCCTCTAATCGTAGGCGTAACCAAGACCACATCATTGGTAAATAGCAACCAAGCCGAGCATTCCTAGGCACTAGGTGTGGAGCACTCGGAAATAAAACTAGGCTACAGGACTATCCAACTGGCTATGGGCATATCAACTGTAACTGACCCGTCATATTTACAGTTATCTTGCAGGCTGCAAGTTGGATTCGAGATCGAGAAAGAGCACATCAAGCGTTTAGTGAATTAAGCCAGAATAGCCCCCCGATAAGTGCCGCAGCAACAAATGGACTATTCCAAGTCGCGATTTCTACCCATTTTCGATATCTCCAAAACGTCCGCATAGAAACAGCATAGAAGGAAAAAGCACAGGTAGACGCTACCCACCCCCAAAACCCTATCCCCAGCCCATCTTCAAATCCAGAAAAAATTGGGATGACCAGCGCCCCTAAGAACATAAATGCACCCCCAACTAGAAAAAAACCAAGCCAAGCGTTTCCTATCCAATAATGTCCTTTAGGGTCAATATATGAAGCGACTTTTTGATCTATCGTAGAGTTCTTGCCAAACCGGATCACGAATACACCGTACTTACCTGCAGCGTTCCAGACTTTAGCCGCAAAGGTTGATTGATATTCGCTGTCGTCTGTCATGTACAAACTCCTCGTATCAGTTAAGTGGTAAAAGGTAGTGATCAAGTGAACTCAGTGCAAGTTTAGTAGGGGTTGCTCCTCCCAAGCGCTCCCTTAAAACCACATACAGTGCTCGTTATGCCAACCGATCACCAAATAACTGCAGGCTGACACGGCGTCCTATGCCTCCGCACGTATTCTTCCCTATGCGGTAGCTGGTTACCACCTAAACGAGTGTCCGGATTTATTAGACCACTACAAGCATCCAGCGAAAAAAACAACGATCGCAATGGGATAAATTATTTTACACAGTATAGTTATACGAACCGCGATCCCAAAATTTGTACAGACGAAAGCGTCAAGCACTACCGACATGTGAGTAAAGGGTGCTGCAAAGACACATCACTAGTCACAACGTGAATGTTAGTTTGATGCGTTCAGCGATCACCGATGTGCCGTAATGATCGCCTCGGAGTGGGAGGCGATTTTGGTTGCGTTCAGTGATTGAGTTGGGGGTTGCTTGGTAACGGTTTGTCCCTATGAGACGAAAGCTCTAACTGAACGACACACTGTTGAAACAAAGATAAAAAATTGACCCTGCTCCAGTGGAGTGGTACACCGGGTTTGGAAATGGGTTGGGTGACAATGCCTGCAACCAAAAAACTGCGACTAATTCTGGGGAGTATTCAATGCTATTTCGATCGCTTCTAATTTTTGCTTCATCTTGCTCTTTGGCTTCAAATCTGGCTCTTGCTGAAGATTGCAGTACTTATCCATTTGGTCGAGGCCAGGATGTGATTCCCGTTGAGGGATCGGATACGCCAAAAATAATTTCAACTGCGCGAGCGGCACCATTTTCACAGGATATTTCAGATGTTGACGACGCCTACGACGAAGCGACTTTGGAGGCCAAAAGCGCTATTGCAAAGTTCATGAGCGAGCTAGTGACCTCTGAAGAGTTACGATCAGAAGTCACAGAGAAATTAACTAAGCAAGAAAATAACAATAAACAGAAGTCAAAAACGACTGTTGAGAATATAGCTAAAGTTATGTCATCCAATTCCCAGGCGCTTTTGAGAGGGGTGGTGGTACTAGGTGATTGCTACACACCTGGCATAGAAGTTCGTGTAACAGTCGGGCTGAAACCAGAGACGCTCAGTCAGGCGGAGGGGCTTGCCTCCGCAACAGGTTCCTCACTCTCCGCTGCGCCAACACCCACGAGTATGCCATCTGGCGGCCAATCCAGCCAAGGTGGTAATACCTCGTCCAAAAGCAACGGCGCGGATTCTGGTTCTAGCGAGGACAACCTCCAACGAGTCGAAGGTCATAGCAATACCAGCCGCTTAAAAGATTTTTAATAGCGGTAATGTCGCGACGTGCTTAAGCCGCCAATGCCGTTAATAGGTTTGACGTCACTATTTATTATTATTTGGCCCCTGACCGTACAGCATGTCGCTGCTGTCGAGGGGCAGAATTCGAGCCTCCCGGTCTGCCAGTTCTCGCGAATCGAGACCGGGGTCAAATGGTCTCAGAATTTGGAACGGTTAAGTGCGGTCGCCATTATTCGGCACACCGAAAATTCCGCTGATCCGGCTGAAGAAAAAAATCGTGCAGATAAAGCCGTCCTGACAGCCAAAACCATGCTCGGCCGTTATCAGTTTGGACTTGATGCAAAGCGCTTTAGGTTGTCAGGCGTCTTCGTCGATTTCGTCTGCGAATTGCCTTCAGGAGGCACCGTTGCACAGGTATCGAAGTAGATAGCTCAATCATTTCGGATAAAGGCTAATTTTATGAAAAACGGAATGTCAAACATTATAGCTAAGCTTGCATTACTCGGGTGCATGCTGGTGTTGCCGGTAGCTTATTCTGCTGATCAAAACAGCAAGACAGTGGTGGCAGATGGAATAGGTGTTGACCTTGACGGTGCCATCCAGAACTCAGCGGAAAATGCACTAATTCAGCTGGTTGGTTCCTTCGTGGATGCGCAGAAATCCATAGAAAAGCAGGTTGAAATTCGAGGCGCTGTGAAGGAGCAATCAAAATCCATTAACTCCCGCACGTCAGAGTATTCGCAAGGAACAATCGAAGCCATTGAGGTTTTATCTACTTCCCGGGATGGCGCATTGATCCGAGTGACCTCGAAAGTCACTGTTCGATTGGAAGACTTCAAAGCGTACATGAAGCGCACTGCGCTGGGCGAGACAACTGTAAATCAAGGTCTATTTGCAAAGGTTCAGGTTCAAAAGGAGCAGAGTGGTAACTTAGGTGAAATTGTGATTGACCGTCTGATGATGGAGGTCTTTAATCTTCAGGTGGTTCGATTGGATGTTGGGACCGTTGATGTGATTAGCGATCCAGCGTTGGAAGCTGCGATAAGAAAGGTGCTTGAGCCGGCAGCCAACGAAGCGCTGATCAAAATACCAGTGAAGGCGAGCATCGATGAAGCATTCCTTGCAAATGCGTATGACACATTAGTGAAGACTGCCGAGCGTGGACTGAAAGGCGGACAGGTGCGAAGTTACGGTAACGACCCGCATAGTCAGAGCGATATGAAGTTCTGGGTTGTCTTCGCAGACTTTTGGATCAAGGGATACGGTGGAGACCCTCGTAGGAGTTACGCGATACGAGATACCTTTGATCATAATAGCCAGGGGGTGATGTACAGAGCGTTACAGGGTGACTTGTGGAATGAGTTCAAAGAAACGGATTCCATGCGCTTGTATGCATTTTCGGAGAATAGCGTGAACGACCTGTGTGCTTATGCCGACGGCAAACGTCCTAAAAATAAATGGGGGAAGGCTGATTGGAGGTGGCCAGGCTATTACATGCCGTCTGTAAAACTACAGATTTTGTCCGCACAAGGCGAAGTCATAATGGACAGCCTGCTCACTGATGAAGGTCCAGCCTTTCCTGAATCACTAATTGCCTCCAGTAAGGCGTTTGTCTTAGGTGAACGCGTTTCAAATAGCAGTAATTTGAGACACGGCAGTCATGGCGAGTCTGCGCTCACGTTTATCCAGTACGATCATGAATCTAACCCGGGGGAGCAGTGTGTTTTTTCTATCGATACGACATCAGAGTTCGACATTATTGTGAAGCTGACAGACCAAGAGTTATCAAAGGCTCACTCTATTAATGTTGCGTTGCAACGATGAGCAAATTCGCCTCAAATCGAGACGTAAGCCCCTTGACTGCTTCAAGTTTAGTGCTGGCTGGTCATGAGTCAGTAACGAACTGTTAGTTACCTTCCTTGCGCTACTTTGGAGGTACTCGCGTGCTACCTCTCGACTACAGCAGGCTTGGTTGATGGCTCTCTCCCTAACCACTGCTCAGCGTAGGGACAAATTTGGGACAAATCACGCTTAGAACAAGCAACACTCTACAGAATTCAGCAATGGTAACTTATTGATTTAGTTATTGCCGCGTGTTGTTATGGACTGTGCTTGGCGCGGTTTGCTCGATTGCAAATCCGTCTACGCCGGTTCGATTCCGACCCGAGCCTCCATTTTAAGTTTCAATGGTGGTGCGATTGATAGTACTGCCCGATAAGCGCATTCACTACTGGGCACTAAACTCGCTCT
>Ga0181559_10000445_pt1 | contig 37444 bp, 26 predicted proteins | sample 011ome_21_FD_133752 | JGI IMG/M metagenome (GOLD analysis project Ga0181559, IMG submission 133752) | Coastal salt marsh microbial communities from the Groves Creek Marsh, Skidaway Island, Georgia - 011508AT metaG (megahit assembly) | ecosystem: Environmental > Aquatic > Marine > Intertidal... | reverse complement strand
TGTTGTAGCATAAAATCAGAGACACGATTCCTCACTTTTTGATTCAAATGGGGGAAACGAAAGACAATCCACCCGCGGAGGAGGCGAAACCGGAGGCGGCGACGACGACGCTCACCACCGCCGCGTCGTCCGTCGTCGCGTCCAACACCACCACCGCTCCTCCGGCGATCACGAGCGCGAAAAACAACACCAACAACGCGGGAGGAGGAGGAGGAGGAGGCGCAAAAGCGGCCAACGATGCTCCTCTTACGTCGTCGAAGCATCCCCCGAAACAAACCGAAGAAGACATGAAACGGGTGGCTGAAATTGCCAAGAAAAAGAAAGAGGAGTGGTTGAAAACGAACAAAGACCGCGAGTTCGCGCACCGGTCGAGGACGAGGAGCGTCGAGGCGTACGAGAAGTTAGAGCAGGTGCGTGTTATTCTTCAAAGCGCGCGGTTTTCTCAAAAGTCGATCCATTTTTTTTTCGTTTGCGGCTCTCGTCTCGTTTCCTTTTTTTCCAATTTGAAAAGAGCGTCGTTTTGTTTTTGCGCGCGATAGGGAAAGGGACGCGTTCTTTGCGCTGACGCAACTCTCTTTCTTTGTCTCTCTCTCTTTTTGTTCACGTTCCGCGCAGGTTGGAGAAGGCACGTACGGCATGGTGTTCATGGCGAAGGAAAGAAAGACGCAAGAAATCGTCGCTCTGAAAAAAGTACGCATGGACAACGAAAAGGAAGGTTTTCCCATCACGGCGATTCGAGAGATTAAGATTTTACAAAAGTTGAAGCATAAAAACGTGGTGAATTTGAAGGAAATCGTGACGTCGAAAGCGCAGAAAGCGAACGATATGAAAGGGTCGATATATTTGGTGTTTGAGTACATGGACCACGATTTAGCCGGTCTCGCGGACAGACCGGGGATGAAATTTAGCGAAGAGCAAATCAAATGCTACATGAAACAGTTGTTTCAAGGATTGCATTACTGCCACACGAATAATATTTTGCATCGAGATATCAAAGGATCGAATTTGTTGATTAATAACCGAGGTATTTTGAAGCTAGCGGATTTTGGTTTGGCCCGGTCGTATACGGCGGAAGGAGCCAATCCGCTGACGAATAGAGTGATTACGTTGTGGTATCGTCCGCCGGAGTTGTTGTTGGGTGCGAGAAAGTACACACCAGCTGTGGACATGTGGTCTGCGGGCTGCATCTTCGCAGAGTTAGTCCACGGAAGACCGATCATGCCCGGGAAGAACGAGATGGACCAGTTGAAGTTGATTTTTGAGTTGTGCGGAACGCCGACGCCGGAGACATGGCCGGATTGCAAAAATTTACCGGGGTCGAAAGTGGTTGAGTTCAACAAACACCCGAGACGTTTGAGAGAGTTTTTTAGGCACGCGTCTCCGAACGCGTTGAAGTTAATAGAGCAATTATTGACGCTGGATCCGGAGAAGCGGTTGACGGCGGAAAAAGCGATGGATTCGGATTACATGTGGGATAAACCGTTGCCGTGCGACCCGGCGAAACTGCCGCAGTACGAGCCGTCGCACGAGTTTCAAACGAAGAAGAGAAGAGAAGAGGCGAAACAAGAAGAAGTTAGAAAGAGACAAAGAATGGAGAGTGGAACGACGGCGAACGTGGCGAGACCGCAGCCGTTGAGTAAGCAAGCGAGAATGCCTGGGCAAGCGAGCGTTGGCGGTGGGGGCCCCGGTATGCCAAAAACTGCGTTCCCATCGTCGCATCCTCACGGTGGCGGTAGAGGTAGTGGACACCCCATGTCCATGGGATTCAATCGGTCTGCTCCACACCAAGGATCTTATTCAAGCGGGAGTAGCGGGAGTCACGGTGGGTACCGCGGCGGGTCGATGGGATCCATGGGTGGCGGCGGAGGCCATCGCGGCGGATACGGCGGCGGCGGTGGATACATTGGTGGTGGTTCGGGTAGAAGTTTTGGTGGTGGTAAATACGGGGGCACGCAGCGCGCCGCATGGGCGGCAGCGCCGGCGCCACCGAAGAATCCGCCACCGGCGGACCAAGAAAAGAAATAAAATAGAAAATAAAACGAAACAAAAAAAATTGTAATTAGCTATGCAACAGTACCTCGGTTCCAATGGTACCAATTTCTTTTATGTACACTTGGACTATCTAACAGCTCGCGGCGACTGGGACTTCATCCGCGTCTCCCCCACCGCAAGTAACGCGCTCGTTTAACCAATCTTCAATCTTTGCTCGCACGAGCAAAAGTACGTGCGTCCCCAATCCAAAAACAAAACCCACCCAAGTTGATTTCGCCGCCACCGTGACACTCGCGGTAACTAATAAAACAAACTTCTCGCTCGCCTCGGTCGCTTGTTTCGGTGAACCTCTCAAACCGGTAGCCATTAGTTCACAACTGGCAGCAAAAAGCATCACGCCGAGTACCGTTTCCGGGAAGCTTGCAAGAAGCTCGAGCAAACTGCTACCGAAGAGAATACCTAGTAAAACTTTCCAGCCACCGAGGAAACAAACTGCGCCGCCAGTTCTCGCTCCAAAGTGGTAGTGCGCGGCTAAACCGCCCGCACCGTGACAACTCGGCATCGCACCAAACCAGCAAGACATTAAATTCATCAAGCCGACCGATGTCGCGACATCTCTCGGCTTCGCCGGATGTTTCGGGAACAACTCTCTCGAGACGGCGCACACGGAGATGACTGAATTCAAAGTTGTCAGCGGCAATTGCGGAATACCGGCTCTGACAATCCCAGTCTTCGCTTCGGCCCAGTTTAGAGTCAATAGCTTTGGCGTGGACGGCCCAAACTTCAAACTTCTCGTCGCGTTCGGGACGCTCAGGGCGAGAATGAAACCTAGAACCACTAAAACTAAAGCCGCGGGGACGCGAGGTAAACTACGTTTTTTATTCATCGTCGCGACTACACTTTGCGGCTTTGGAGCGCTCGTCCACAACACAATCATTCCACTCGTAATCGCTAAAAGTAAACCATCTCGCTCAAACCAAGGCCGCAAACTCCCCATCGAGCTCGACGTATACGCTGCCAACGTAAATCCTTTCTTCGCTAAACTCAATCCAAGGCCGAGCTGCATGCCGCTAATAGTCGCCACTGGCGTCACGCGATTAAATTTGTCAATCATTCCAGTCGCACCAATTACAAACACACAAATCGATACAAATATTCCCGCCGCGATGACTTCATTCAGCGTCAACGGTTTTTCCGACAGCGCAACCGCCGCGATGGTCTTCATCGGTTGCAACGGCATCGGAATCCCAAACAGAAACCCCGTGCACACGTTATACGCGCCCGTAAAAATCAACGTCGTCCCTAAATCCAACCCTTGAGTGATCGAAAGACCTATCAAAAGAGGTAAAAACGTCCCCAAATCGCCGAGACTTCCGTTCGCCTCGCGCGTGCACCAGCTCTCTCGCATAGACGTCCAGTTGTTTCTAACTGTTTTCCCTAACGAAAGTCCCCTCGTTACAATCCTTTTCTCGTCCTCGGTAAAATCATCATCGTTATCGTTTTCTCTCCTAAACGTGACTAAATTCCTCTCGTTTTCGCGACGCTCCTCATCCTCCTCCTTCTCGTCCAACCCGACCGGTTCGTGTTCCGCGTTGACGATGACATCCATTCTCTCTCTCTCTCTCTCGTTGGGAAAAAAGTAGTGAAAAGCGTCGTTTTTGCAAGGGGTCTTTTTCCCTAAAAAAACCTAAAACCCTAAATATTCAGTTTTTGTACTAAAAATCGTTCGTCGCTGAAAATACGCGCGAGAAAAAACACACGCGAGAGAGACGCGCGCGAAGCAGCGCGTCGTCCCGCTAAGTTTTACAACCACCCGTCGCGAAAGAATCGAGCTCAGCGATGTTCAATTTAATCACTTCCGCGTCGAAAAGTGGCGGAAACGCGTCTTTTCGCGATCATCAACAACAACAGCGCGTCGCGCTCGTTACTTCTCAGCAACACAAAAAGGACGGAGACGACGTCGAGGTCGTGCCGAGAACGGCGAAGACGACAGCGACGACGAACGTGTTCGATTCCATCCGCGGCGACGTCAACTTGGAGCTTCGCACGACGCAAACTTGGGGTTTAGGGCTCTCGAGCAGGGGACCGCGCGGGACGTTTGGCGGTCAGAGCAGCTCGATGTGCTCGATCAAAGACGCGGCGGAGAAGCTCGAGCAGGACAGGAAGAAAGCGAGGCAAGAGTTACTTTTGATGTCGCAGAAGTTGGAGGAACACGAGAAGAAGGAGAAAACGACGACGAGGAGTTTGGAGAGCGAACGGGAGATGACGGCAAAGTTACGGGCGAGCTTGACGTCGGCGAACAGGAAGATTGGCGATTTGATGAAGAAAGTCGAAGACGTGGAAGACGCGCACGCGGAAATACGCGACAGATTATTTCGCGCGGAGAAGGCGGAGAAGACGTGCGACGAGAATTTAACGTTCGCGCAAGACGCGTTGACGGACCGGTTGGAGACCGACGATAAGTACATAAAGGCGCTCAAGGGCGCGGTGAAAGAACGGGACGAGTTATTCGCTTCGAACGAGGAGTTGGTGAAGCGTATCGAAACGCTCACGACGAGCGAAAAGCAGCTCTTCGAGACAATCGAAAGGAAAGAGGAAGAGATGAAGGAGATTTTCGAAGAAAAAGAAGGAGCGTTGGCGCATTTACGTAAAAAAGCGGAGCAGGAGAAAGGGTTGTTGCACCGCGCGACGAGCTGGGAGAAGAAATTCTTGGAGTTGAAAGACAGCTTTGCGGCGTTGTTGAAAGTAAACGTGGAGAACGAGGAGGCGCTCGGCACTTTGCGAAAGGAGAAGGAGAAAGCGACGACAAAATACGAAGGGGAGGTGAAGAAGCTGAGCGGCGAATTGACGAAATTGAAGGAAACATACGAGGCAGAGAAGTTAAGATTGTGCGAAGCCGCGGACGTGGAGCGTTTGGAGGTTCAAAAGACGAAAGACGCGTTGGAGAAGATTTCAAAGGCGTTGGAGACGGAGACGAAGCAGCTCGACGCGGTGAACGCGACGCTTCGCGAGAAAGAGGAGCAGTTGTTCGAGCTCGAGCTGGAACGAAACAAAGCGAAAGATGCGCTGGCAGAGCGGGAACAAGTTGTGAAACGCTTGGAAAAAGAGCACGCGGAGAAGTTGGAAGACTTGGAGGAAAAATACGAAAAGGAGAAGAGAGAGATCCGAGACGAACAAAATCGGAACGTCGAAAATACGAGGAAGCAGTTGACTGAGAAGAACGCGGAATACATAAGCACTAAAGCGGCGCAAAATCGCGAGGAGATTGAGAGAGTGAAAGAAAGCGCAAGAAAAGACATCGATCGCGTGAACGCAAATTTAATCGCGAAGGAAGAAGAGTGCGAAAAGCTAGAGTGCGAGATTGCCGAGTTGAAAAGAGACGCCAAGCTTCGTCAGACGGCGTACGAGGCGCAGCTTGAAAATTTGCAAAAGCAAAGCAATGCGACTGGTACTAAAGCAAGAGACGAAAGCAACGAAATCTCGGACGATGGTGAAAATAACGACGACGACGATGTCGACGTCGACGATCTGAGAAGGAAAGCGCCAGCTCCACCGCAAAAGAGCGCTCTCAAACAACGAGATCAACAAAAATCCACGTCGAAATCGACGAAATCGACCAAGTTTACTCTCGATCGCGCCGACGATTTTCAGGACGCGCCCTTTGGCGATAAAGAGACGGTTGAAAAGCCTCCAGCATCTAAAAGTACTCGCCATCGACGAGTCACTATTCAAAGTCGTGATATTGAAGAAGGTCACGCGAACGAAAACTACGTCAAGACTCGACCGACGGAGAAACCGACGCTTGAGAAGAAAAAGACGACTGCGGCTCCGAAGAAAAGAGAAGCTCTTACAAAGAGAAAACCATCAGCAGCAACATTAGGTGAACAAGCGACGCACGTTGCAAGAGGAGGCGTTCGAAAGACGACGACGACGGGAACATCTCGAAAAAAGAAACACGTTCCATCCGCGGCCACTCCGAAGGAGAAAACGCCGACGCCTCCGCCGGCGTCGTTATCGCAACAGCAACGCAAGGCTACGCTCAAGACGAAAAAGTCACCCGCGAAAAACGCACTTTTACGCGCAAAAATTCTAAAAAACGCGCACAAAGACGACACATCTAGCGACGAGGACGACGACGGTTTCGAAGGCCTCGATCCCTTCGCGTTCGCGGATGATTAAACGAAAAATTGATCACAATCGATGCGATATTTTGAAACGAGTACTCACTTTACATGGTAACCATCTGAACATGATTGTTATTAAACTACTAACATATATTAATCTACTAACACTACTGCGCTATGCATTATCAACCACTCCGTTAAATCTATATACACACAAATACCTCTACAGTTTATATCCGTTATGAATCGCCACGATGCCGCCGGTTATGTTCTCAAAATCCACGCTCGAAAATCCCTCCCCTCTCATGATATCGCACAATCGCTCTTGTTTCGGAAACTTTCTAATCGATTCCACTAAATACTGATACGATTTTCGATCGTTGGCGACGATCTGGCCCATCGTCGGGATCGCCGCAAAAGAGTAAAAGTTATAGAGCGATTTCAAAGGCTCTTCTTGCACGTGCGAAAACTCTAAAATCGAAATCCTCCCGCCTTTCTTCAACACCCGATGCGCTTCTCTCAACGCGATGTCAATGTTCGTCACGTTCCGCAAACCAAACGCAATCGTGTACTGATCCACGCTCTCGTCTTCAAACGGCAACTTCTCCGCGTTCGCTTCCACAAACTCCAACTCCGCATCCGTCTTCGTATCAAAACCCGGGTTTTTCAATCCTTTCTGCTCCGCTCGCTTCTCGCCGACTTTCAACATCGCCGGATTAATATCGCTCACAATCACCCGACTCTTCGCCTCTTTCCCGGTCCCTTCTCTGTCCACCTTCCGTAACTTTTTCAAAACTCGAAACGACACGTCCCCGGTCCCTCCGGCGACGTCCAAATGCGTCATCCCGGGAAAAATCGCCAGCTTATGCACGAAATAATCCTTCCAAAGTCGGTGCATTCCGACCGACATCAAATCATTCATGACGTCGTAACTCGGCGCCACGGACGCGAACACCTCCCGAACCAAACTTTCCTTCTTCGTTTTCGGCACCGAGGCGTACCCGAACGACGTCGTCTGTTGCTCCTCCTCCTCGTCTTCGTCTTTATTCTTCTTTTTTGCATCGCCGCTGGTGCTTTTTTCCTCGCCGCTGCGCTTTGTCGTCGTCGACGCTTCGCGCGAAGACGACGACGACGAACTCCACGAAGGAGGTCGAGAATACCAAAGCGTTCGATCATTATTCAGCGTCGTCGAAACCATCATCGCAGAGCTGCTGCCACCACCATCGCTGAGACGACGAAGAAGAAGACGCCGCAACGACGACGACGACATGGCTCGTTGCGACATATCGTGATACTGCTTATTTATTCGTCGACGTGGCTTCTGGCGTTCGACTCTCGACGAGTTAGTTCTCACGCTTATTTTGTTTTTTTCCCGAAGAAGAAGAAGAAGAAAGATACGCGCGAAGAGACTTTTATCCGAATCTCTTCACTTCTGTCCGACGCCGCCGCGCGCGCGCACAAATAACCACACACAGGCGTAAAAGTAAGGAATGCTGAACACCGTGCGCCGTCGCTTGGTGACCGCCGCTTTTGCTCGCGCGACGAATTCTTCTTCGACTTTGACGAGAGGCACCCCCAACAATAATTTTCTTCCGTCGAATAATGGTCTTCTTTCCTCCCGGGGAGTCGTCGTTTCCAAAAGTTACGCGACGAGCGCAACGACGACAACGACGGTTCCGTTGATATCCACCGCGGTCGGGACGCAAAAAACCTCTCTCGCGGAGTGCTTCGCGAAGCTCTCGCAAATCAACGCGGAGATTAAAGAGTCTCGTCAGCTTCGTTTGGGAGGGAAAGAGGTGAAGATGTTTTTGACGGTGGGCGCGACCGAGTCGGATTTGAAGAAGTGCTTCGAGTCCATGGAGTTTACGTACGTGGACGTGGAGAAGGCGAGGGATACGACGCAGGATATCAAAGGCCCGTACTGCGAGACGTCGCCGCTGTTACCATTCGTCAGGAGAATTCAACTCCGCGCGCCGTACACGAAATCTATCGAGATGAAGATCACCGATTTAATGTGCCGACAAGGCGTGACGATATCGCACTTGGACCAGTATCGCTCGGGAAAAGATATCATCATGGAAGGCATCGCGCACATGCCAACGGGCGTGGCCGAGTTCCCGAAGCTCGACGAGACGTCTTTCGTGCAAACTTTGGAGAAAGAAGGCATTTTGGTGAAGGAGTTCTCGAAGATTATCGGAAATCCGGCGCCGATTGGTAAGTAAAACTCTCTCTCGCGCGCGGCGTCCGAGAGAGAAAGAGAGAGAGAGCGTTTGTGAAAAAATACGCGAGAAAAGAAAAGGACGACAAACAAAAAGAATATGTAGATAGCAGCGAAAACGCATTGCAAGATATAAAAAAGTGAAAAAGGATCCTATCCGCGTCCAAACGTGCGAGAACGCGAGCGCGCGTTTGTGTGCGTGTGTGCGTTTGCGAGAGGAGATAAGAGATTGATAAAGAGAGAGTGCGCTTTTATGACAATTTTCAACATGTAAAGGAAAAAGCAGCCCATTTTGAATACGAAAAAATTCTCCAAAACTCTCCAAAACACATTCGCAAACAACAACATGGATGGATTCTTTTCCCGTCTCCTTTCGAACAACAAACCACCGCCACCGCCGGATTCTTTTTCTTTCTTCTTTTCGTTGAACGACGCGCTCTCTTCTTCCGTTTTGCGTTTTGTCGATGATGTTCGGCAGAGAGAGACGATGGTGATTGCGCTCGCGATTGTCTTCGTCTCGTTGCTGTTGGTGTTCGTCTTCTGGCCGAAACCGGCGAAGCGATTACCGCGGTCGTATTTGAACGAGACGGGGATGAAATGGCAGCCGAAACCGAGATTTGTAAAGCCGAAGAAGTTTTCGAAAGAGTCGGAGGAGTTTGGCGAGATGTACGCGGGTGATTTATCGTCCGACGACGAGGAAGGCGACAGGAAGCGAATCGTCGTCGGTCCGAAGGAGATTCCGGCGGTCGTGAAGGAGATGAAGGAGAAAGTGAAACGACACGCTTGCGTTCCGATTGAGAAAAGAATCGAACAGCTAATGCAGTTGAAACGAATGGTGAAAGAAAACGAAGAGGCGATATGCGACGCGTTGTATTACGATATGGGTAGACCTCGATTGGAAGCGTTTATTTACGACGTGTTCATACCGTTGCGTTCAATCGAGCAGAGTTTGAAATATTGTCGCAAGTGGAATCCAAAGTATAAGAAGGCAAACGAGCACTCGTTCATTCAAATCAGTCAACCGAGCACGCAATGGTTGGAACCGCAGCCGTACGGGTTGGCGTTGGTTATCGCGCCTTGGAATTTTCCGTTTTTGCTGGCGTTGGGACCGGTCGTGTCGGCGATTACGGCTGGGTGTTCGGTCGTCGTGAGACCGAGCAACGACGCAAAGTATTGCGCAAAGTTATTGCAAGATTTGATGACGCAGTACATGGATCCAGACGTGTGCAGAGTTGTTGGCGCAGGACACCCAGGAGATGGAATCGATACCATGAACGCAGTACTCGACCAAAAAGAGTTCGACGTGGTTTTCTTCACCGGGTCGAGCAAAGTTGGACGAATCGTTGCGAAGAAATGCGCGGAACATTTGACGCCGTGCGTTTTAGAATTGGGTGGGAAGAACCCAGTCATTGTGGCTGAAGATTGCGGGGACGTTGATTTAGCTGCCAAACAGTGCGTCTGGGGAAGAATGTTAAATTGTGGACAGCAGTGCGTTTCGCCGGATTACGTGTTGGTGCACGAATCCATCGAGAAGGAATTTACGGAGAAGTGTGAAAAGTGGGTGAAGACGTTTTTCCCGAGGTATGAAGTTCCTGAGGCCATGGGAAGACTCGGCGGCCCGGAAGCGAGAATCAAAATGATGGCAAAGGAAGCCGAGGAAATGCGAAATTCGAAAGCGGAGAAGATCGTGTGCGGCGGCAAAGTGGTGGAGGTGTTGAAAATGGCCGAACCGACGATAGTGAAAGTTTTAGACGTGGATGAAGCAGTTTGTATGCGCAAAGAAGCGTTCGCGCCAATCTTGTCGATTATATCTGTAAAATCTACGGAAGAAGCGATCGAGTTTATCAACGATAAGTATCCGAACCCGTTGAGTTTGTACATCTTTTCAAAATCGGCGAAAACGCAAAGGTTGATTTTAGACAACACGAAATCCGGCGGCGTGTGCATCAACTCAGTAATTTATCAAGCCGGTCACGAAGGGTTACCGTTTGGTGGTGTCGGTGAAAGTGGGTACGGCAGTCACCACGGGTTAGCCGGCGTGGAATCATTTCGACGATGGAAGCCGGTGTTACAGAAAATGAGATGGTTGAGTTGGTTCGATTTCGGTTTACTTTCCGACACTAACATCGTGTATCCGCCATACGGCATGAAGTTGCACTTGGTGAAACGGTTGTTAAGTTTTGCGCGTCTGTTTTGATCATGTAACATTATATAATATTATCGCTATCTTTTGCTACGCGCGCGCGGATTCAGAAAGACTTGAACACATTAGTGAGAATGATATATGACATAAATAATAATAATAATGATAATAATAGTGTATACTTTCTTTTCATTAAAAGCTCTAATTTAAATTGAGCTCGCATGATAGGCTTTCCCCGTTGTAGTGCGTCCGTCTCTCGTTTTCATCAAAAGCTTATTATCAGTCGCAAAACCGCGTCATCGAATGACGTTCAAGTTTTGCGTCGTCACGAGAGCGCAAACAAATTTTCAAATTTGCACTCGAATTGAATCGTTTTGATTTCCTCTGCACGCACCACAGCCTTTTATATTTCATTTCACGCGAACACAAAAATCTGCGCGTCGCCGCTCGAGCATGTAAAAATCTCGAGAACAGGCGACGCGCTTATCCTCAGCAACCTTTAGACTGCGGATCTTCTCCGCTACTACGCGTAATAGTCATGGTCGTGAACTGTTCAGAGACCGTCGGGTGAATCCCAACCGTATCATCCAAATCCTGTTTCGTCATGTTCATTTTCATCGCCACCGCGTAGCCTTGCGTCACCTCACCGGCGTTTGGTCCGAGGTAATGCAAACCAACAACTCTTTCGCTGTCCGCTTTATTCACGATAACTTTCGCGAAACACGCGTTGTCCTCTCTGTGCATGGTTCCATTATCGTGCGCCGAGTGGTTAACAGTCCATTCGAGCGGTTTGAAGTAAGACAAGTACGACTCAATGTTCTCCTCGCCGTACGTCTCCTTCGCCAACTCTTCGGACATACCGACACAACCGTACTCCAACGGTGTAAACACCGTCGTCGGCACTAAATCGTAGTTCATTTTCAGTTTCGGTTTTCCGTCGTCGCCATAGATTCTGTGCGCCAATCGAACGCCAGCTTTAATAGCGACCGGAGTCAATTCTTGTCTCGTATCGAGCACATCGCCGATGGCGTAAATGTGCGGGACGTTCGTTTGTTCATCCACGCACGGGATTTTCCCATTCTTCGGGTTGAATTCCACGCCAGCCGCGGGTAAGTTCAACCCTTCGGTCACCGCGTCTCTACCGACCGCTAAGACTACCGTGTCGAACTCTTCCTTGAACTTGTTTCCAAACATGGTGTTTTTAAACTCCACTTTGATTTTACCGTCTTCGGTCTTTTCAAACTTTTGCGGCGTCGTGTCTCGAATCATTCGCGTCCCGTGGCGTTCCATGTGACCGACGATTTGCGCCGCAATTTCCGTATCGAAGCCTCTCAGAAACACAGATCTCACGACGACGCTCGTGTCGTAACCGAGAGCGTTCAAAAAACCAGCAGTTTCCAACGAGATGTAACTCGCTCCGACGCACAACGTCTTTCCCGGCGGATTCTCCAACGAGAAGACGTCGTCCGAAGTAATGCACAATTCTCGAGCACCCGGGGCATCCAAGTAACTCGGTCGTCCACCAACCGCGATGATGCACTTATCAAACGTGTATTGCTTCTCCACGCCTCTTTTGTTCACCCCTTTGACGGTGTTTGCGTCCACGAAGGAGCAATATTCGTTCTTGTAATCCACCTTCTTCTCTCTCAACGCCGTTCGGTACCCAAAGTTCAAGGACCCGATGTGATCTTGAATCCCACTGACCATCTTCCCCCAATCGTGCTTCTGCTTCTCCTCCACGGTCCAACCAAACGCGTTCGCATCGGAAAATGACTCTCCCAAAATACCCGCCTGGTGCATCAACTTCTTCGGAATGCAACCGACGTTCACGCACGTCCCGCCGAGACCCCACGTGGTCCCTTTCTCGCTCGGTTTCACAAAGTCAAAGCACGCGACTTTCGCGCCGTGCCTCGCCGCCTCCTTCGCGGCCGCTAAACCGCCCGAACCGCCGCCAATGACGACCAAATCGTAATCTTTCCCGTGCGCCAACGGCGACGTCGGCGACTCCGAGCCTTCAACCATGTTGTTGTTTTCTTCGTCCAAAAGTGCCTTTGATAAATCTTTCGGTATATCGAGCGCGCGAAATAAATCTCCGGGCGAGCGACTGTGATTCTCGCGTCTCTGAAACTTTTCTCTTCTCGACAAAGGCGGCGTTTGTTTCCTTCGTCCGGGCGTTACTAACGACGACGACCGCTGTTCGCGAGTAGTACCAGTAGCAGTAGCACTTGTCCTCGTTTCAAAGATAAACGTTGACGCCGATCTTTGTCCCCAAAAAGCGTTCTTCCAACGAAGAAGAGCTTGCTGTTGCTGCGCGAGAGAACACCGCGACAACGCGCGACGGGAAGCGATGGTGAACTTCTATTTCTCTCGACCCAGAAGAACTTTTGAGCGCGAGTAGTCTCTCTCGAAAACGTCGCTCGAGCGTGCGCAAGCGATGAGAGAGTTTAGAATAGAAAAGTGACGTTTTTCTATACCGAGAGAGAGTGGAAAAATTCAAAAAAAATGAAAGGGGTGCCCTTTTCTCCTCTTTTTTTTCTCTTCCGCGCGCGGGTGTACGAGTATGTTACAAGAATATGACGCTAATGTAATGCGCGCGCGTGTACACGGCTGCGACTTTCTTTCACTCTCTCTTTCTGACTCTCTCTCTCTCTCTCTCTCTCTCTCTCGAGAAGAGATGGATTGGATGCGGTGCGGCTTTCTTTTTCTTTCCCTCCGAAAAGCCGCGACGCTCTCTGACTAATAGACTGGAAACAAGACCAAAAGATTGGCGAGCGCGATGGATAAGGCGGTTTTTTTGGATACTCCGGCGAATTTGCTCTCCTCCGCGAAACCTTTTATCGCTCGAATCCATCCCCAGATGTCGCCGTTTAAGTTTAAGGACCAACCGCCGAAGAGGGTGAGCGCCGTTGTCGGCCAGGCGAGGAAGAAACCAAACGCCTCCACGCACTTGGCTAAGTCGGAGTTGTCGTTGGAGGCCCAGAAGAGACTTCGGTTAAAGTATACCGAGAGCTCGAGTTGAAGGATCGATAACGCCGTCGTGTCGTGGTTCATTAATCCGATGATTCGTTTATATCGCATGTTTGCGTCGATTAAATGCGCCAACGAACTGACCACTATTGTCACCAAAGGCAACTTGTCGCCGGAACACTGTATTAAATCCGCGCTCACTTTCAACCACTTGAAAAACGCGTACCCATAAAACCATCTCCTCTTGTGCAAGTGCACGTAAACGTACCTCACCACGCGCTTCCAAAACGGATCTTTCGGTTTGTCGAACTTTTTCTTACACACCGAACACTCCTCGCCGTTGCGGTCGCAGCCGTTTTTCAGCGAAAGCAGTTGCCAACGGTTCAAACAGTTCACGTGGACGAATCGTTGCGATCCTTTACAGTCGCACGGGGAGATTAACTTCGAGCTCTTCGTCTCGTCTTCTAAACAAAAACGACAGATTGGGGGCGGAGAGGCGTAACCGTTCTCGCTTTTCTCCTCCGCCTTATCTTCTTCTGCGGCGAATTCGCCTTCTTTCTCTTCTTCTTCTCTGTCGGTAGCGATGGACACAAAGCCAACTCCGGCGAGGCCACCATTGCTACTTACGCTCGAAAAAAGCAACCGCTTCGCGTCGTTCGTTCGCGTCGTTTGCACGCGTTCTTCGAGGATCGCCAGCGTTTGATTCTTCTTCATCGTCGTCGTCATCAAAACAGTAGTCGTTCGTTGGGGAAAAACGAGCGGAAGCGTTGATAAACGCTCGCGGTCAAAGTGTGATTGTTGTTCGGGTTCTGCCGCTTCGCCAAACGCGCCGAGGGCAAAATTAGAAAAGCGCACGCGCGCAGAACGACGACGGGAAAAGTCTCGTCGCATCTTTGCGCGTCGTTCGTTTGATTATTCGAGCGCGCAGTGCGCTTAGAAGCGTATTCTGTTTATGAGGTTTCTTCCGTTTAATTAAACTATGTACGAGTAGTGTGTCGACCAAAGTTCAAAAAAAAGAGAAGTGTCTTCTTCCTCACATTTCATGTCGTTTCGCGCGACAGCTCTGCTTTCAAAAACATTCATCGCGGGACGACGATCGACCAGGATGACAGCGGCATCGGCAACTACGACGACGACGAGTGGTGCAAAAAAACAACACACCATCTTCTTCGACCTGGACGATTGCTTGTACAAGAACGATTGGAAAGTTGCGAACTTACTCACGGAAAGGATCGAGAAGTACACGGTCGGTAAGCTCGGGTTGAAACCCGGGTACGCGTACGAGTTGTATAAGAAGTACGGCACGTGCTTGAAAGGGATGATGGTGGAGAAGATTTTGGACGAAGACTCGGTGGATGATTATCTGTTGTGGGCGCACGATGTGCCTTTGGAGGAACACATTTCAAAAGATGTAAAATTGAGAGATATGCTGACGAAAGTGAAAGAGGAAGGGTATCCGATGTACATATTCACGGCGTCGGCGCGTCACCACGCGGAGAAATGCTTGCAGCTGTTAGGAATTTCAGATTTGTTCATAGATATTATCGATGTGAGAGCGGTTGAGTGGGCGACGAAACACGACGAGGAGGCGTATGAGAGAGCGATGCGAATCGCGGGCGTTGAAGAGAGGGAGAGATGCGTGTTCATCGATGATTCGACGAGCAACATAAAAACAGCGAAGAAAATGGGATGGCATACGATTTTATGTGGAACCAAAGGACGGGATTGTGGTTCTGTTTTGGTGTGCGCGGAAGCTAATCATATCATCGAAACTGCGCACGAATTTTCCACGGAGAAGCACGTGCCCCCTTCCGTGTTAGCCGACGATCAACCGAGTAAGTAAATAGCAGTTTCTTTTAGGATTGTCAAATAGTATTAGAAGTTAATGAGAGTCTATCTATCATCATATTGTCTACCCGTCCTCGCTTGCGGTGCGGAGCCTCTGCCGAATTGATTCGGTAAAATGCCCTGCGACGGCATCTCTCTCTGAAATTCCTCGTTCTTGCCGAATTGCGTTTTATGCGCGTCGTGCATTTGTGGAGGCTGTTGTTGTTGGTACATTTGTGGAGGCTGCTGTTGTTGGTACATTTGTGATGGCACTGATTGTTGATGTTGTTGTTGCGATTGAAACATCTGCGGAATCGGTGGCATCCCAAAATTCGAACTTCCCGGACCAAAGCCGCCCGCCGGACCGACGTTCCTGACTGACTCGTATTTCCCTTGATATTCAAATCCTTGACTCCTCCCTCCCTCAACTAAATCTCCACTAGTCGTTGCAAAATAACCTTGCACCGCGTGAACTTGCATCCACGCGCACATACACAAAACAATAACCTCTATAAACGTCAACCACGCCGTTCTCAACGCGTTCGAGTCCACCGTTTGCTTATGCCTTTTCGTCCTCCACTTCAAATAATGAATCTCCCCTCGTATTCTTTGAACATCGTCCATCAACGACTCCGCGAGCGCGATCGAATCGTGCAACTGATCCGCGTGTAACCCTTTACTCTGACCAGGTATGTGGTGTCTTTTTAACACCTTCAACTCTTTTTCCAACTCCTCGTCCGAGATGGCGTGGTGCGGCTGAAAAAAATGAACCTGCACGACTACGTGTCCGCCGTCCTTTTCGTTGACACCTTTATTCGTAAAGCACGCGGAATACAAACCAAACCCGACGCCTTCGACGGTTTCCTCCACGTGTCCAGCCGCGGACGCGTACTCTTTCTTCACCCCGTGCGGATCGGAGATTTTCACTTCCACTATCGGCTTCCCGCTCGGAATCGTGAAATGGTTGAAGATGGCAACTTTCATCGTCGATGCATTTTCCGTGCTCAACGCGTGCGATTTGTCGTACGTCTGTTTTTGTGTGCGCGCGTCATTTTTCGCGCATCGCATTTGCGAAACGAAGAAGAAGAAGAAAGAACGAAGAGCGGTCAGCGACGACGACACGCGGAGAAGAAAAGAAGATGCGAACGGAGAGAGAGAGAGAGAGACGAGAGATTTGATTTTCCCCTAAAATCTCGATCTCTCTCCCCGGGGAAAAGTCGCGCGCATAAACACATCGTCAACAACAACAACAACAACAACAACAACAAAAACGCACCTTAAACACGCACTCGGTCTTGTTAAACCCGACGTCCAGCGCGAACGCGTTCACCCGGCGCGCGTTGAACAGCGCCACGAAGAGCGAAAAGACGACGCTCAGCGCGAAAAGACGTCCCGTAGAAAAAGACATCTTCGAAAGAAAAAAGTGAGGAATTATTCTTCTTCAGACTTTTGCGTTCGTTCGTTCCTTCGTTCTCTCGGTCGGCAGAGAGACGACGACGAAGAAGAAAAAATAATGTCGTCCTCGTCGTCGACGACGACTTCCACGTTCCGCCAGGTTTTATATTTGTGGCACTCGTTCGTGCGATGCGTCGGCGTATACGCGTTCCTGCAAGTCGGGAAAACGATTTACATCTACAAGAAGAGGTACCCGTACACGAAGCGCATTCGCGCGTGGGTGCCGTACTCGAAGAACGAGGAAAACGAGGAAGTTTTGGTCGTCGATTGCACGCACCCGAAGAATAAAACGATCACGCACCATAAGGGGTCGTCGACGCCGAGAGAGGTGAAAGTCGGGGACACGAGCACGGAGAATGTTTTGCGCGCGATAAAGACGAGGCATAAATTTACGACCAAGAGAGGGAAGGCGACGCGAGTTACGTGCGACCATTTCGACATCGACGGGTTGATTTCCGTGTTTAGCTTGTTGTATCCGAACGATGCGGTGAAGTACGAGGATGTGTTGGTGGAAGCGGCGAGGATTGGAGACTTTAGAGAGTTTGAACACGTGAATGTGATGGCGCCGACGAGCGTGAAAGCGTTGCGGTTGTGCTCGTACGTCAATCAAGTGGAGAGAGAGAACTTTAATTTACCGTTCGTTGGAGACGAAAGAGAAAACTGTTTGTTGAAGTACAAACACTTTCTGGCGCATTTTAAAGGGTACGTGGTCGCGTGCGGAACGTGCGACGTGGATAGAATCCACGAGGAGTTTGAGTTGACGATGGAAGGCGAGGAGGAGTTTTTAAAGGTACTGAGAGATGCAAAATTGGTTCGGGAACACAAGAGTGGCATCAAGAAATGGTTAGAAGTTTCGACGACTGTGGTGAAGTTACCGAAGCCGGTGCATTATTACGCGTTGTTTGGAGCTACGGTTGGGACGGACACGTGCGTCGCAATCTACGACGGCAACCGGTACGAAGTCGAGCACAAGTACACGACGTTTGTGGACATTCAAAGCCGAGAGACGCAACCGAGACTCGATTTAACGCATTTGGCAAAAACTCTCAACGCGTTAGAGGAAGACGATGCGATCAAGAACGATTACAAGTGGGAAGTCGCTGGCGTCACCGACACCGGTCCGCTCTTGCGTCTCCACGACCTCTCCGCGTCCGCCCGCTTAACGAAAGCGGAACGATACCAACACCCGGACCAACGCAAAATCAACCCGTCTTCGATACCTGAATCCGTCTTTCTCGAAACCGTGAAAAGTTACTTGATCTTTGGCCAAAAAGAAATGGCGCAATACGCGAAGATCAATCCTCTGGAAGGTCGCGAAGTCGATTGCATCGGCGACGGAAGCGGTTACCTGCGAGGCAAAAATTGGACTTGGAAAGAGACGCAAAAGTTAAACGCGAACGTGGATTGGAGCAAATGGGACCGAAAAAGAGCCGAAACATAGAATTTATGATGAAATAGTGTAACGTTTTAATTGTAGCGCGCGCTTATAGCCAGAGCGGCGCGCAAAATATATCGTGTAGATTTCGAGTTTTGGACGGATCGACGCACGCGTATTTGCGAGAAAGCTTAATTCTTCTTCAACCAGTTCGCCACACAACTTTTCCTCCCACACGATTCTTCTGAAAAGAAACAATGTCAGGGCGACCATCTGCAGGAGGTAAGTCAATTATATCGCGAAACCCGCGACCATTCATCGTCGACGCGCAAAAAGAGCGTGCGCACCTTTCGCGCGCCGAGCTTTTTCGCGTTTTAGCTCGGACGATACGTTTTCATCTTCATTTTTACTTTTGAACGCGCGCGGCGCCATAAACGCGTGCGAATCCCCCCGATCGAATTTTGTTTCTCTGTTTGCGTCCTGTTTTCCCGTCCGCTAACGCGCGTTTCTCTCTCCTTCCACGCGCGACGCAGGTTTACGCAAACGACCAGGCACCGGGTCTGGGGCCAACATCGCCGCGAGAGGCGGCGGCTCGAACAATTCCATCCTCAAGTTTTACACGGACGATTCTCCTGGGCTGAAAATCACCCCTGTGGTGGTTCTCGTCATGTCGGTGTGCTTCATCGGTTTCGTGACCATCCTCCACGCGATGTCGAAAATCTATAAATACAAAATGGGTTAAAGAGACGACGACGACGACGACGACGAGTTTCGCGTCGCTATCGTTTCGTGTTGAAGAAGAGTATTTAGCAGAACGTTTAGTGAATTTACAATAGTAGTTTTTAATAATAATACAATCGACATCGACCACACACACACACACACACACACATTGTTCGTAACTTTTTTATTAATCGTAGACTCGTCAGGTGAAGGGAAACTTGGTTCCTTCTCCATTCGGTCGGTGCTTATTTCCGTACGCTCTTTGATTCGAGCGTTCTTCTTCTTTCACGTCTACTTCCCGGAAAAGGTTGTCGGGGAACAATCGCGCTCGCCTCGAATCCATCTTTGGTCCTTCGCCGTCGCGTTTATTTACGTGTAGTAAAAGTTCTGCGACGTTTGGGAATCCAGGGCCGTATTTTGCGTTCCAAGCTGTCGTGGATAATTCGGAAAACTTTAAGATGGCGCGCTCAAATTCGGAACGAACGTGCGAAGAGAAGGTTTGAACGCCTCGGCCGCACACGGCGAGCTCGATGAAGCCATCCCGAGGTCTGCGGTATCCGTCGATGCATTCGATTTCAGGCGTTTCCGCACGAGTGGTGCTTACTTTTGAAACGGTTAAAGTAGACGATGTTTCATCGAAAGATGCGTCCCAAAAGTGCACGCGTTGGTCGAGACCTGTCGAGACAATGTTCTTACCGTCGGACCAAAGGGAGCGAATGGCAGATTCGTGCGCAAGCGTAATTTCGCAGCGTTTCGCAACTTCCATTGGGTTGATTTTGATTATTGAAACCGTCACTTTCTGGTCATCACCACCAGTAACAAGTGAAAGCAGATTCAGCTTTTCATCGTAAACGTTTAAAGAAATGCCGTTCACTCCAGATTGATGCGTTTCCTTCAGAACAAGTAAAGGCTCGCTTAAATTATTCGCGTCCCAAACCGCAACCGTTCCATCTGTACTTCCCGTCGCAAGAAATGTCGTCGTTGTCATTGAGGACGAATAATTCGCGATAGTCACGGTTGATACCGAAAGAACGGGCTTATCGTTTATGCACGTAGCATGTACCTTTTCAAACTTGCGCGACACTTCATCGAGCTCAATTATCGCAATTTCACCGTCGCTACCACTGGTTGCGCATCGAACGACTTCGCTATCGTCCCCTCTTTTATGCGTAAAAGCGGATATATCCATCACGCGCTTATCAGCAGTATTCTTTGGTTCAACGAATCCGACACCTTTTGACCATGTTCTTCCGTGCGCGTAATCTACATATTTTTGCGAGACCAGTCGCTTCGTCGATATTCGCCAATCGTTTTCGTTTTCGTTGTTTTTGTGTTTAATCCATTCGAATGAGAACGCAGCTAGCATGTTTTTTGCGCCTCCAGTTACAACGATGTGTTTATTCCGCGATTTTTGTATCGTGGATATGCACTTGACGGCAGCACCGGCGCCTAGCGTACCTACAACGGAAGCATCGTAAAGGCGTGCGCCGATTGGGCGATAACGGTCCCACAAAAGACGATGAATAGCGCCGCTTTCTGAACCTGTTATCAGACACAATGGATTATGCGAATCCTTATACATGCGATAATCAAAATCATCTTCTTCTTTATCTGCTGCGTTTGAACTTGTGCCGTCATTGTCGTTACTCTCCAAATCAGACTCTGCGGGTGGAAGTATCGTCACCGCATGCGCTTCGCGACCATGTGACCACGTGTGCAGTGATTTCGCGACGCCGTCTTCATGTTTTGAATCTTCTACATTTACACTCATAATACCAGGCTTTGAAACTTTGACAGCGACTATTCCAGCTTTAGCGCAGTGCGCGAATACGGCATTTCTACCCGTTTTGGTCGCTATGAAATGATGCGCTGTTTTCCAAGCGCCGACGTTGAAGCTAAAAAGCTCTCGATCTAATACTAATGAATACATTGCAAAAGACGAGAGCCGAAAACCACCGACATGCGTGACATGCTTGAGATCGTTTTCTGCGATGGATGTCGTAGTGAGAACAAACTGCGACGCGTTCTTTGATGGTGATGTCCACTTGGTATCCTCGCGCAAACGCACGTCTCCATTTTCAGCGACAGCAAGAGTCCAACGACGAATAACACCATCTCTCCCTCCAGTGATAAACTGAACCGTGTCATCACGATTTGAAAACGCTGGATGAACATCAACATAGGTTACCGCATTGTTTCCGTGCGCTGACATTTCGTACGCAACTTTAGAGAGCGTTTTCGAGTCGTATACCCATACACCGCCTCTCTGGTCGCCGACCACGAGAAAACCAAACCCGTCTTCTAAACTCACGACTCGACGATTGTCGTACATCGTGACCTCAATTTCCGTTCTAGCTGTTATCAAGTCCCATCGTTTCAAAGTTCCGTCAGCTTCGTGCGTGTACAACTTCTCGCATCGGTAGAAAACTTGTAAAAGTAAACGCGGTTTTGCAACAGGAAAATCAAACACGAGTTTCTCGGCGACGCTGAATGAGTTTTCCGAACAACGAAATGCTCGACGCAAGTATCCCGTCGCGTCACCAAAGATAAACTCGTCTTTGTTTAACTCTCGCAAACATTCAATGGTTATAATCTTCGAGCGTCGCTCAGGTTTGTACAAGACTGTAAGCCTTGCGTTCTTTTTACTCGTCTCCTGATGCAAGTTTAACGATTCCACCTGAAAGAGGTACAACACACCGTGATTCGTACCCACAACGACAGACACGGTGCCATCCATTCCGTTCTCTATAACGCGAACTATTGTGGCATAATCTTCGCGCTCACTATCTTTTTTCAGTTTAATGTAGTTTGGATTGTCTGAATCAATATCGTCTGGGGCGACCCCTGAATCCGGCGGAATGACTGTCTCAAAATCCTCAAACATTCTATCTCCGTGTGCGTGGTCTGCTTTTGAATCAGTCTTTTCTATCGTTCTAACCGCGCTATCATCATCTATGACGGTATCAACTTGACTACAATCGTACATTTTGATACCTCCGTCTGAACCTCCAGCGATGAGCCAAAGCGTATTTTTTTCGTCTCGCATCCAACATGTGCGCCACGCGCCTTTCCCGCGAAACCCTTTGAAACACATCGACGCTTTCATATCTTCGCCGGTTATTCCCGTTCCGTTCGTGGCTATTGCTATTTTCTCTTTTCTTATGTTTACATCGTTTTCGTTATACGCTTCTAACGTGTAGTTATCTCTACCGTTCACGAGAACTGATTGGAAACCATTCTTGTCCTTTGGCGCTTCGAAAACGCGCACGTTTCTATCCTCGCACGTCGTCGCGATAACGTCTAGACTACCTCTTCCGTATTTATTCAACGATAACGGCTCGCAATCCCAACATCTCGCGCTGTGACCGAACAGAACTTCAGACGCGCGGACGCATTTCAAAAATACGACGTCGTATTCATCTTTTCCTCCTTTCCCATTTCTATTCGCGTTTGTACTCTCGCTCGACGAAATCCCCTCATTTTTCGTCTCTTTCGAAACATCCGGCAACGCGAAAACTCGAATCGTCCTGTCCTCGCTCGCGCTCACGACAAACTTTCCATCCTCCGAGAAACGACAACGCATGATACCACCGTTGTGTCCTTGCAAACTCGCGTACGGATACGTGCCTTGTTTATTCTCTCTTCCGCAAAACCACACCAACAATTCCCCAAACGCCGTCCCGGCGCACACGCGCATCCGCTTCCACGTCTCCCCTCTCAAAGCCGCGCAATACAGCAAACTCTCCGCCGCGCATCGAGAAACATCCAAACAGCGCGGCGCGCAATCCATCTCGCTCACGCTCCACGGCAACGTCCACCTCTCCACCGAGTTATCCGACAGCGCGACTGCTAAAGAATGGTGCCCGTACCCGTCCCCGCTCGCGTCCGGAGCGCACACTTTGCAATCGTGCACCCAATGCGAAAACGTTCCACCCACAGAAACTACGAATTCGCACTTATACGCGTCGACACCATCGCTCGAATCCGAAAATTCCGACTCGTGCTCTCCACTTCCGTTTTCCTGGTCGTTTTCATCTTCCTCGCGGTCTCCCAGTCGTCTCAAAGCCGTTGGCAACCGCAGCGCCACCGCGCTCGCGTAGTTCCCTCCCCAAACAACCACCCCGAAACCGTTTCCATCCGCATCGTCCAGCGACGGTTCGCGTCGCATCCCGTGCACCCTCGCGCCGTCCGGCAACGCCACCGCGCAAGACGCGAGCAAGCACTCCTCTTTAGACGCCATCATGGTGATGCGCGATGATGATGATGATGCCGCCGCCGCCGCCGACGACGACGCGTCTCTCTTCTTTTCGTTTCCGCCGGCGCCGTCGCCGACATCATCATCATCATCATCACCCGTTTTGAAAAATGGATCGTACCACAGCACCGAGCTCCCGACGCCAACCAAAAGCGTCTCTCGTCTCAACGACGGCAGCGGGTCGATTTTTAACAGCGCGGTCGCGTCGCCGACGTACGAGTCCCTGGAGATGATGATGGTTCTCTTCGCCTCGTCGTCGTCGTCTCTCATTTTTTTTCCTACGATTTTTTTTCCATTTTTATTTTCTAAAAATGAAGTTTTTTGCTGAGGTGATGAGTTTTGGGGAAAAAACTGGATCGATTTCCTCAAAGCAAGCCTCCCGAGACGACGACAGAGATGAACAACCGTCTCGTTGGATTCTCCTCCTCCAACCGACAACGACAGCGACGGAAGAAGAACGGCGGGTTCTTCTCGTTGTTGCACTCGTCGTCGCTGATGATATTCGTGGCGTCGCTCCTCGCGTGGACGACGACGACGACGACGCTTTTGCAGTTGGGCTTTTTTGTCTCTTCTTTTTTGCCGATCGTTGTTGGGGAAACGGATTTGATGAGCGCTAAACCGTCGCTACCGCCGACGCCGATATTTATACCGCCGTCGGGGTCGTTCGCGAACCCGCTGGTCGTGCGGATCGATGGGACGGTTCGGAGCGAGACGAGTGCGGCGGAGTGTGAGAAGATATTAGTCACGATCGATGGACGCGCGGAGGAGAGCGAGAACAACAACGACAACATCGGAGGAGGAGGAGGAGGAGGAGAGGAAGGAAACGTGAAGACGATCGTTCTAGAGCGCGAAGGCGTGCACGTGGTGAAGGCTTTGTGCACGAGCGGGACGCTCTTTGGGGAACAGAATCAAGCCACGTACGTGATCGGTGAAGGTGATGGCGGAGCGTCGATGATGGGCGAGAATAGTTTGATCGATAGCGGGAACGTCGCCGAGGATGCTACCAACAATAATAGCGCGAAAAGGATAGCGGGAGTTATTTTCTTAGGGATGTTTTTAATCATCGCGATGTTTGCGACGGTTGGCGTGTGTGGTGCGGCGTTTCAAAGCTTCCGGGGAGAGTTTGGACGCGGCGCGCAGAGGTTCGTAGGACCGGGCGTAGGGAACGCGAGACGTAGTAGATTGGTTGGCGTGGGGAGCAATAGCGCGGCAGATTTTGTGAATTGGTTCGAGAGGAATAGAGAGCGAGCGGTAGCGAGTGGGAGTCGTTTATTGAGCGATTTGGAGATGAGTTCGAGCGGAGTAGATTTACCGAGGACAGGGAGCAACAACGCCGGCGCCGCGAGTGTTTCTAGCGACGCGAACGAGGCGTTCACTTTGGACGATCCCGACGAGGCGAACAAGCGCGATTGATTCTTATATGATAAATGTAAATGTGAAATAACTTTGTTGAAATAAAACACGCTTTGCTACTAGTACTTTATACATGTATGTGTTGACTTGTTTACGTTCTCCAGGCGTCGCTCTTTTCGGCGTCGTCTTCCTCCTCCCACCACGTGTTTACGACTAAGCCGCTTCTGGCAGTTTTCATAAAACTCCCCTCCGGATCGCTCAACCCGAGCGCAATCAACATCTCCTCCTTCGCCTCGCCTAAAGTAAACCTGTCCTCGTCCTCTGCAATGCACGCCAAAACACCGTTGGATTGTTTAATCATCACTTGCCACGGCGCCGGATACTCTCGAAACACCGCGCCGGAATAGTTCACCACAAACGGCGACACGGTGATCGATCTCGAATACGCTCTCGATCGTAAATAAAACACTGGTTTAAAATAGCTCAAGAAATCATAGTGTAAACTTTTCGGAGGAAACGAAAACAACCCCAAATCCGCTCTCAACGTGTCCAACTGATTGTTCAACAAAATAACTGGCCTTCCGGCCGCCCTCGTCTTTACGAATTGCTCCACGTCCGGCAACTCCCCACAACTCACGTTCACGATGATAAACGCGTCCGCATTCTCAAAATCATCGTCCATCTCATCATCCGTGCTCCCAGATCTCAAACCTTTGCCCGCACTCATCTTTTGAAACATTCCCGTGATCGACGCGTCTTGCTTCTTCCCGTCCAACGTATTCAGCGAAACGCCTTCGGACATCATCAAAGAATTCGCAAACACCTTCTTCGCTCTGCGAAACTCCACCCCATCCGGTAAACAAATCTGCACGCGTTTTCCTAACTTCTCGTACAAGCTCGACCCAATCACGAGCGCGTATTGCACGTTCGCGTCGATGTACACGTCCGACGCCGCTTTGTAATCCGCATCTTCCCCAGGGACGGCTGGGAACTCCACCTCCAAAAGTTTCTCGCCGTCGTTCAGAGCGTCTTGCACGGCGCCGAACGCGTCCATGCACATGGCCGCGTACGAAGGCGGACAATACGTCGGTCGACCGTCGTTGCGTCCGGTGCGCGGGTTTTTCGGGTCCTCCGGAGTGCCCCCAGGGATTGGGCGGAACGACGAGGAAGACGACGTCGACGTCTCGCCATTTTCGGAGTCTGAAATCTTCGTCGCCGCTAATCTGGTCCACGTCGCGCGTTGTTTTTGTCGCCGCAGCAGCTGCTTTTTCAGCGCGCGAGCGGCGTTTTTCTTACTTCTGACGAAGTGTTGGTGCTGCGCGGTTGTTGTTGTTGCAAAAGACATCTCTTTTATATTGCGTGTGTCTCTTTGCTGCGCGATGTTTTTTCTGGGGAAGAGCGATATCTATCCAAACACACACGAACCATCTCTCGCGGTTCTTCGCGAAGCGCAACGAGCGCTCTCCGCGGAGGGGGGTTGCTTTCCTCGGAGAGACAAAAAAACACAAAAAAGGAGTTGTGGTCACGAAAGACGAGACCCCTACGTAAAAATGAGAAAGAGAACGACGGGGGCGTTCTTAGGGGAAATCAATCGCGTTTGTGTTTTGCGTGTGCTCTCTCTTTCTCTCTCTTCTCTGAACGCGCACATGTCACCAAAGGCTAAACCATCAATCTACTCTACACCGCTATTATTACGACTAAAACGTAACACTACTCTCTCTCCTACATGAACGTCACCGGAATCCTCTCCCCGTTCTCCGTCCCAACTCTCGGTTTCCCGGCTTTAATCCACTTCCTCTTCGCCTCGTTCAACTTCTCCTCGCTCGTTTCCTCGTGCAAACACTCGTTCAACTTTTTCCCGGATTCTCGACAGGCCCAGGCGATGGACAACGTCCGTCCTTTCACGCACTCGTAGTATTCTTTTTGCGCGAGTTTACAACGGACCAAGGCTTTTTCTTTCAGAATCGTAATCAGAGCTTCCTCTTCTTTCTTGAGGAGGCCGGACCAGTCGTCGGAAGGCACGTGTCTCGCGTTCATATTTGTAGAGCATATAGAGCGAATTTGGATTCGAATTTCCCCAAAAAAGAGAGACGTTTTTCATCACTTTTGTCGTTGTTGTTGCGATAAAAAGGGAGCCGAAGAAGGACCGCGAACGAACGCGCGAAACTCAAAATAACGCCGTCGTTTGCTCGCCGCACCGCGTCCTCTCCGTGTCTCTCGCGTCTGCGTCGTCATGTCTCTCTCTCCCAAAAAAGAGAAAGAGAAGAACGCCGTCGCCAGAGCGATTCTCGCCTCTCGAGGAGACGAGGAACGGGAGAGCGAGTTGAATGTGCAACTCTTGATGCATTTGCGCTCGCGACCGGAGTTTGCGAAGAGCGCGGAGATGTTTTTGAGAGAGGCGCGGGGGGAGGAAGAAAAGGAGGAGGAGGAAGAGGACGCGGAAAAGAAGAAGAAAAAGAAGATTCCGACGCGAATGGACTTGAACGGATTCGAGCGAGAGATGAGCGTGAAGGAGTTGGAGGGGAAATTTTTCGGTGGGGATTTGTACGGGAACACGAAGAAGCGAGGCGGTGCGTCTGGTGACGGGATAATTCAGGGATACGGCGCGACCGAGCGAGGACGAGCTGCGCTGAGGAACTTGTACAGTCGTAAATGCAAGGAGATCGAGATAACGAGAGGTAAGAAAAATCCGCTAGCCATGGTAGCGAGAGGAGGACGGCGATTTGAGAAGAAGCGGCGGTCGGATTTTTATTACAGTTTTGAGTGCGGGGAAACCGCGTTTACGGGGAAATGTGCGAACAAGTATTTTGGCGATAGATTTGAGTGCCAGAGGGCGCTTCACGCGCACAGAGACACGTGTTATTGCGCGGTATATAATAGAACAGGGGATAAGTTAGTGACTGGAGCTGATGATTGGTTGGTCAAAATATGGAACGCGAGGAACGGGCGATTACTTGCGAGTTGTCGAGGACACACAGAACCTATAACGATAGTTGAAATTTGTCCAAGAGATTACTTGATCGCGTCTGGATCTATAGATAAGGATGTGAGAACGTGGAAACTAGAGACTGGAGAACCGGTGTCCGTTTTGAGAGGGCATTTCATGCCGATTACGGTGGTGCTGTTCAATCCGGCGAAACCTTGGATTCTTGCATCAGCGAGCGAAGATGGAACGGTGAGGTTTTGGCACGCGTATAAGCACTCTGGTGAGCAAAGTGCGGCCGTGTTAGATGTGCACAGTATAGTTTCGGGACCTCAAGTGGCGGCAGAAAACAACATCGAGGGAAATGGGAACGAGAATAATAACAATGGCAATAATATCAATCCTGAGGAACAACAACAACAACAACAACAACAACAACAACAACAACGACAAGCGCGCGTTAGGGGCAGACCAAGGACACAGCTTACACGCGTAGTTACTCTTTCCTTCAATTGTGATGGTACGGCTCTGTGTGGCGGAACGGATACGTGTCACGTTATGTCTTCTCGACTGTTTTGTTATGGCTTTGATTTGAGTAAAGTAAATGAAGAAAGTGCCGGCGAAGCCCCGTCGCTTAGCGTGCTGTGTGCTTACGATATGCCAAGCAACTACGATATGCCAAGCGACCAATACCCAACTCATACGCACACTGGTGATGTTGATGTGACAAAATTCAGTAACGCAGACCCGAGAACCTTCATATCGGGTAGCTCGGATGGGTCAGTATTATGTTGGCAAATACCGCTCAAGCTTAAGGGCAATGATGGCATCAAGCTGACAGAAAAAAGTACACGCGCCGATAGACGCGTGCATAAAGTCTGGCACAACAAAGCTTTCCTTCATTATCGCACTGAAGTTTATCAAGCGGTGTGGACAAAGGACGATAGGTACGTTATCGCTACGTATGCAGTTGAAGATCCAGATGTCACATACAGATGTAGACAAGATCCAGAGGTGAGGCTTATTGACTCGCGTTCTGGAAAGCAGGTTTGGCAACATAAATGCCATTCAAGACCAGCTGCCACTCTCGAGCCGCATCCCTTTTATCCAGAAATATACTTAACTGGAGGCCATGACGGGTGTATAAAGATGTGGCATATCAATGCCGAACGTGAAGATGGACTCATTAGAGACTTCAAGCCAGCATTTCCAGGCATCCAAATCGTCGAGATGCACTGGAACCCGGATGGTTTGTCCTTTGTAGCTTCAGATGCTATTGGAAATTGCTATTTTTTTGGTGTCGGTGACAACAAACGCTACTTGAGGCAGAAAAGGGAGCAATTTTTTAGCGTCGAGTTTATTCCGGAATCTAACATCGCGCGAGACGAGCACGGTGTCGCCAGAGTATATCAGGACCCTCCCGCGAATCTGGTTTATGGTGAAACTCTTTTTGAACGCTATAGTTTCGAATCAGAAGTCTTGTGCGATCAAATGGGCGATCCATACTCAGTTGCTTTCGTAGATTCGTTCAAGAAGGATGAAAATCTTGAGAAGTATTTTTCAGCTATTCCTTCGAATCCATCTGAGCGCGAATTTGAAGGCATTTGGCTAAGAAAAGACGTTTGTTTTGAAATCGCATCGTGGAAACAATTGATGATATCGCATCGTTACAATAATCCACAACAACCTGAATTTATTTTGGGGGACGACCCAATATTAGATAACGACGACGACGAAGCGAACGATCCAGACGACGTAGAGAGAGATCCAGACATTGTAATATCGGATGATGATGATGACGACGACGACGACGATGAAGAAAACGACGCGAATGTTTTGGGGGAATTAGAAGACTCGGATAACGTGAATAACAACGCCTCCTCCTCTGATGATGACGACTGGGCGGTAAACAATCGGCGCAGAACCCGTAGGCGCCGCGCCGAGAACAGAGCTCGCGTCGAGGCAGCTGCAAACAGACGCCGTCTGAGGAGAGCAACGCGAAGATCGTACGCCGAGTCCGAAACTGATACCGAGGAAGAAGAAGAGTACGAAAGTGATGGAGACGAAGAAGAAGAGGCGCGACCGCGAACAAGACGACGTCGGAGCAGCCAACAACTTAATTCCGAGTCAGAGGAAGATGAACCAGAAGAAGAAGAAGAAGAAGAAAACCGCCGTCCAGCACGACTTACATTTGTGATGGGTCCCGCTAAACGTTCCGAGCAGTGTTTCAGCTGGTTGTTGCGTGAATTCCAGGGATATGGCTGTTATGTGCCACAACTCGGTGACTCGGTCATGTACATCCCCCAAGGCCACGAAGAGTTCCTCGATGCCATGAATGATACGCTTTCATCGCGCGTTTGGGAAGTGAAAGAAGACGTTCGATTTTGTGAACCGTGTGTCGTCTCAGATTTGAAGTACATTATTAATTCGGGAAGTGGAAGCAGTGTAACGGATGCCCCATACGAGACGATTTGTGAGCTGACGTTGCGATTTGCTGACCCGCGAAGCGCAAACTTCGGCGAAACGTTCTCACTGAAGCTTCCGAGGTTGTCCGTCCCGGACTTCATCGTTTGTATGGACAGATTTATAGCCGCTCGCGAGAAGAAATGGAAAGCAAACGATCAGAACGTTTTCTGTCTTTGGGATTGGGAACTCGAAGACGAGCAACATCCAGGTCATTTCGGCACGTGGTGGCACGGTGAAATCTCCTCGGTTGTAAAAAATGAGGGCCGATGGCGTGGCTCACCTTGGAACAATTTGCGCATCACGTATTCCAATCAAGCAAACGAAACCGTCACTCACTGTTTTTGGGAACTTTTTGACGCGGACGATAAGGTGCGTTGGCGTCGGGCAACAGAAGCGAGACATCGCAATCGAGCCAGCGATTGTCTTCTTGGACCGGCTTTAACCACCGAAGTCACTCGCGCGCTCACGCAGAAAGTAGAGAAACTCATCGCCGACGATAGGTTCCTCGCGTACGTTACAGACGCGTCATGCGATGACGTCTACCTTCGCGAAGCATTGAACTTGAGTGCAAACTATTGCAAGATTGTTCCGCTTCCAATGTCTCTTGAGCGGATAAAACATCGTCTCAAAGGTCGGTACTATCGTCAGCTCGATGCGTTTAAATCCGATGTCGACTTGATTTGGAGTAACGCCGCGTTATTCCACGGTCCAGACTCGAGCTTTGAAGCAGTTGCAAAAGAAATCAGAGACGAGTTGTTGCGAGACATCGAAGAAAACGACTTTGTCGCGGACACTCATGAAATTCATCTCAACTTTCCGAGCTATGGCAAGATTGTAAAAGAGAATGAAAACGAAGAGAAAAAAGATGAAACAAGAATGGTCACAGAAGAAGAATCGAAAGAAGAGGATGAGGAGGAAAAGAAGAACGAAGAAGATGAACAAGAAGAAGAAGAAGAAGAAGATGACGATGATGACGAAGTTAAAGAACGAAGACTTCCACCTCCTCGTTCAACTCGATCTCGTCGCGGCTTTGCAGCAGCAACGGAACAACCGACGATGCGGCGAGCGACTCGAGCCACGCCTGCCGTTGCGGACCCGCCGCCTCGCACCACGAGGCAAAGATCCTCCTCACGAAGAAGTGCAAACAACCGATGAAAGAAGCAGAGGAAAAGAAACTGTAAACCAGCGAAACGCGTGTATGCTAGTAGAAACGTAGCGGCGTCTCTCCATGTGTGTATTAGTATTAGTAGTGATAGTAATAATAACAATGTTCTGATATACAATTTGGACTCTGTGCAAATCTTATGCTCGTATGTCAGTACGTCCTCCCTCCTCCGCCCGTGATTTCCCCGGCGGCTTTCTTGTGGTAAAACAAATCCGTCTTTGCGCTCCCTAAGTTTATAATCTTCGGACACCCGTCCCTATCCTTCTCCGTCAGCACGCACCCTTGACAATAATACGCGTCCGAAACTCCAACCGCGCTGCATATCACGCACCTCCCCTGATTGCTCCCGTAATTACACTCGTCGCACACGCGAACGAGCGTCGACGGACGAACGTACGAATCGCAAATCACGCATCTCCCGTCGCACTTTTCGCAAAGTCTACCGATGGCTATGCCCGGCATTTTCCGACACATGATGAGGTCCGGATGGTGTTTTGCCATCGCTCGCTTTTACGATGATGATTACGCTGCTCGCAAAAACGTCACGATAACACCGCTTTAAAGTTTGTTTTATACGCGGCGGATTTTCAGGGGAATTTGCAAATTGGAAAAAGAAGAAGAGACGAGAAAACTTCAAATCTTCACTCGGTGAACATGCAAACATCGACGCCTCTCCGCGTCGTTCGCGCGGTTCCTCCCGCTCGACGATTCGTAGTCGCGAGCGACAGAAACTCGCGAAACAAAAGAAGAACGAAAAATGGGCAATTTTGTGCGAGAGCGAGCGCGCGCGACGCCGAAAACGACGACGACGCGAGAGATACTTTCACCGCTGACAACAACAACGATATCAACAACACGAATGCTACCACGAAACGACGCTCGGTGGTGTTTGGAACCGCCGCCGCCGCGATGATGGCGGCGTTTGCAGAGGAAACGAGCGCGTACGAGGACGAGAAAACGGTTCCGGCGCACCAAACGGAGGAAATGCCGCCGGTCGTGTATAAGGACTACGTGGATTACGACCGTGGATTTACGATGCGAGTGCCACGAGATTGGCAGATGGATACGCCAAACGGCGTCTTGGAGAGAGAGTTTCATCCGAGATCGGAGTACGGGGGAAGACGGTGCACGGTTATCGTGACGCCGGTTGGGAAAGTAGAGAGCGGTGCGAGTGGTGGCGCGTTGCCTAAGCTTCGAGATTTAGAGAAGGATGAATACAAATCGGCGGAGAAGTTGGGCAAGACGAGAGCGAACGAGTTCGCGCCTTTGGACGGCGCGACGGGAGGCGCGAAAGCGGCGACATTTTTAGTGAATTCGGAAGAGAAAGAGGACGGGGCTTTGTATTTTTACGAGTGGAGGAGTCAAGCTATGTTGAACTTTCACTTTTGGGAGGTGGCGGTGTTAGGTCCGGGATCGAAAGGGTCCGGGAGGAAGTTAGGGAGGAGAGACGTCGTTTCGGTCAAGTGTCAAATGCCCGAAGACGGGATGACGAAAGGGGATATTGAAATTTTCGAGACCATCACGCAGAGTCTGAAATTATTGCCGCTGGAAGAAAATAACGTCAGCGACGAGTTTTGATGCGCTTGTTTAGTAGTTGCTTGCAAAGTAGTAGTTTTAAATTGCCGCCTAAATTATTATGATTTACATTATTATGCTAACGCGTGCGCACATTCACCTAATCTTTTCTACCGTTCTTCTCTCGCGGTTCCGAATCAACTCCGCATCCTTCTCTATACCTTCTAGCCTAAGAACCTCGACCATTTTCAACGCATCCTCGAGTTTTTCTCTCAACTTTGTTTCTCGCACGATCATCTTTTCCCTCAGCAATTCGTACCTCTCTCCGTTCCGTAGCATTCTGTTTTCTTTTTCGAGCGCTTCGCACCTCGCGCGAAGCGCATCCCGCTGCTCCTCCATCTCCGTCGCCTTTCGCATCGCATCCTCCACGTGCTTATACACTTGTCTCACGTACTCCTCGTTCTGTTCCGTTCTGTTCGATATGTCCTGCATCGCGCGTTCCTTCTCCTTCTTCGCTCTGTTCAATTCGCATCGCAACTGTTTTTGAACTCGATGCTCTTGAATCAGTCTGCCCCTCGACTCCGCCAACGACGCGTTCTCTTCCGCCTCAAACACGTCTCGCGCGGAAATCGCGCTCGCAATAACAGGACTAGATTCATCGCCACTCGCGTCTGCGCTTCTCTCAAAATACCTCTCGACGTTTTCCACGAGCTTTGCCACGTCCACGCGTCGTTCGTCTCGCGAGGAGCAACTTTCCAAAAGCAAACGCGTCGTCTCGGCAAAGGACACTTCGCGCTCGCTAAACGGCCAGAGTTTCCGGATTTCGTACCTCGAATAGGAGCAACAACACTTTTTCGAAGAGGAGGAAGAAGAAGACTCGTTTACGTTTCCCAGGTGCGCTTCGGCGATGGCATCCCGGAGCCGTCTCAGTTTCCGGTCGACGTCGTCGTTCTTTCCCGGCGCGTTCATTTTCCTTTTGAAAAGTAACGATATTTTCCCCACTTTGTGAGCGCGCTTTGCGAGATACAAAAATGTATGTCTCCGTTTCGACGAGCGCGCTCGTCGTCGTCGTCCTCTTCTTCTTCTTCGCGACGTTCGCACTTCCTTCGTCGTCGTCCTTCTCGAACGATGAAATTCCCGAAGACGCGCGCGCGGACGAATTCATCATGCGTAATCAACGCGCGCTCGGCGCGAGAATAACAACGCACGACTTGCGGTGGAACTCGAGAAGTGCCACGGCGAAACAAATCTGTTCGCGCAACAGACACGGCGCGGAATGGAGCGGGTTATTGACTCGATCGTCGATGTTTATGGATGAGGTAAACAGAGAGTTGGACGGAGGGGGCGGGCACGTTTCTTTTTACGATTCGGCGATGCATCGACCGGTTTTTAGAGTAACCACGCGACCTTTGTTTCAGTTTCTGGACGAGAGCATAAAGCACGGTTGGCCGTCTTTTCGGGTCGAAGACGTCGTGTGGGAGAACGTGAGGATTTTAGAGGACGGGGAGGTCGTGACGATCGATGGATTGCATTTAGGACACAACATTCCAGACGAGAAGGGACCGAGATTTTGCATCAACCTCGTGTGCGTGTCTGGGTTTCCGGCGGAGGAGAGAGCGTCCTCGGTCGTCGACGGCGACGAAGAAGGCACGTTGCGATAATAGATGATAGATAGCTTTAATAATAGTAATAATAGTAATAATAACAATGACCGTGTTATGTGTATTTGTTAGCAGCCTCTCTGGTTTGTGTTCGACGCAATTATCCGCTCGTGACCGCTTGGCAATCCGGTTGGCCGCCTTCGGTTTTGCACGAACACTCGGCTTCGACTTTACACTCACACGCGGCGTCGCACACCATCAAGTTATTCTCCACCATGTACTCGTTGAACCCGTGACTGGGCAACAACGCCATGAACGTAAACTCGTTTCCTCTGACGTACTTTGCAAACGCTCCGTTGGCGGACCATTCCCCGTCGATTCTCAAAAACACCGCCTCTCTTCCTCTTTGGTCTCTGTCGCCGACCAAATACACGTAAAAGCCTAAATCTTCAAACCTTTTTGCGATTTGAAACGTGCCATCAAACACCAAGCTCGCAATCTTATTCGTCTTTAACATCGTCTTCCCACCTTCGAGCATGATATCTGCCGCAGCTTTATCCACGTGCACTAAACTAATTGCGTGATTGATGCAAAAGCCTAACTTCAATCCGACTTCGCTGGAGCACCACTCGCCGTCCGGCGTTTTCGTCTCCAAATCGATGAACTCCGTCACCTTTGCCCCGTACGCGTGCATCTGTTTCTTCCCCACATCTACCGTTTCTTTCTTCTTTTTCTTTCCAATCAAAACGCCCATGTGATTGTACGCCGCCTTCGTCTTACGATTATCGATCAACATCTGCTTGTCCGTTTCGTACAGCCTCACGTCACAATTCTCCTTCCTATTACTCGCCAACATCTCGTTGTGCACTCTCCCTGCAAACGCTCTCCCTTCCGGCGTTGTCCCAACCAAACTGATAATTCTACACTCCCCTTCAATCGTGTTACTCTTCGCGAACGCTTGCACCGCTAAATCCGCCGGTACTTTCTTCGTCCCGAACGTAATCCTCCCTTTCTTATTTGCCTTCGATACTACCCCAGATTCTTTCGCAAACGACGGCAAAAAGTCGCAATGTTTATTCCTCGAATACTCCAACTGCGCGTGTTTCATGCTCGCGTCGCACGTTGGACTCGGCGGCGCCGTCGGCGGCATCGGCGGCGCGATTTTCCCAAACAATGGCGAATTCCCCGCATCCAACTTGTGTGCCATACGTATCGCATCGTACACCCTCTTCGCCGGTTTATCCGGATACTTCTCCGCCAACGCGTAGCACTTCGGTAAAACCTTGTGCATGGCTTCCTCCGTGATGTGTCCCGACATTTGCGCCGCGATCAGCCCGGTTTCGCACTGCGCGACTGGTTCCGCGACGTTGCCTTGTTTGTCCGTGAGATGCAATCGCGGGTTGAGTTGTAAGTCATCTTTTCTCCAGAAGATGTGGACGCACGCGAGCAACAAAAGCGGGATCCAAAACGGTCGCAACGTGTCGTAAAAGAAATCTTTCGCGCGGAAACCGAGGACGGCCATGGTGTTTAAAAGAGAGAGAGAGAGAGGTTGGGAATAATATGTGTATGTATAACGAGCGCTCCTCCGTCCTTTTTCTGGCGCGAAAATGGATTATCGTTCTCTCGCGGGTTTAAAACACACACGTTAAACGGTGTCACTCGAAGAGTGCGAAAACAACGAGGCGAAAGAATAGTTTTTCGCGGGGAAGAACGCATTCGTCGCGACAGACACACGCGCGCGCAGAACAAAAAAAGTATCGCGCGAGAGATGGTTTACTTTATGTTTTGAATTCAATTCTACACGTATGCTTTACTACATCAAATTACTTAGCTAAGAGCGGGTAGCGTTTTCTATTCATCGGTCTTCGTTGCAATCGCATGTTGTCGGTGCGCTTGTTATTTCTCGTCCGCTTACCTTTGGTGTTTACGCCCCACGGCGAGACAGATTGGTTGTTACCTTTCGATCGGCCTTCGCCACCACCGTGAGGGTGGTCGATCGGGTTCATCGCGGTACCGCGGACGGTTGGGCGCACGCCTTTCCATCTTTTCGCGCCGGCTTTCCCCATGTTGGTGTTTTGGTGCTCGCGGTTGGAGAGTACGCCGACAGTGGCGACGCATTTAGACAGAACGAGGCGAAGTTCACCGGAAGGGAGCTTAATGGCGCTGTAACCGTCGGCACCTTTCTTAACCAATGTGGCTGAGGCCCCGGCAGAACGCGCTAAAGCGCCCCCTCGACCGGGGACAAGTTCCACGTTGTGCACGATGGTGCCGATGGGCATGTCCGAGAGAGGCATGGCGTTACCTGGACGAACGTCAACTACGACAGATGTCTCAGCGCCGTCTGAGGGTTGACCACCTTTGGAGGACACCACATCCCCAGCTTTCGCTCCATCTGGAGCTAAAATATACCTCGGCTTAATCCCGTCCGGATAATCTACCAACGCAATTCTCGTCGTCCTGTTGGGATCGTATTCAATTCTTCTGATCACTCCACTCACGCCATACAAATCTCTCTTAAAATCGATTATGCGATATAAACGTTTATGTCCACCACCTTTATGCCACACCGTAATTCGTCCTTGATTGTTTCTCCCGCCACTCTTCGTCAAACCTTTCGTCAGCGCTTTCAAAGGTCTGCCTTTCCATAACTTCGATCGATCGGTGATGACGCGACCGCGGAAGCCAGGCGTGGTTGGTTTATACGCTTTCAAACCGGCTTCTTTCATTTGCGAGAGCGATTTCGCGTACGCGCGGACTTGATTGAAGTACATCGTCCGCCCGATAGTCGATCGCCGTTTCACCGCCGCGCCGCGACTCCCGTTCCTCCCTACTACTACTGCGAGACCCCCACCACACCTGCTCCCATACCGCTGCGCGACAGACGCGGAAGTGGCGAACGCACCGTTCGCGGACCGCGCGAACGCCTCCACCGAAAAGCATCTACCAACCGCGCGTTGCGCTTCGTGCAATCTCTCGAACGGTTTCGACATCGATCGAGCGATGTTGTTACTCGCGTTCAATAAACTCCCACCGCTGCTGCACGACGCGAACGCGTTCGATGCGGCGCGAGATCGATGACCTTCAGACGCCGTCGTCGTCGTCGTCGTCGTCGTCGTCATCTTCGACCACCACGAGGCGACCGCTCTCCTCGCGGCGCGCGTTCCTTTAGACATTTCTTCAAAACGTTTCTCTCTTCTTTTGCGCGTGCGATGATGAGCGCGCGCGCGTGTGATGCGCTAAAGAAATGAGGTTTTGAGAGAGCTTTCGCGGGAACGATTTTGAAAGGAAAGATTTGCAAAACACAACACGTATACAACAGCGCATAAATATTATTAAACGGTG
>Ga0181559_10000444_pt1 | contig 37617 bp, 33 predicted proteins | sample 011ome_21_FD_133752 | JGI IMG/M metagenome (GOLD analysis project Ga0181559, IMG submission 133752) | Coastal salt marsh microbial communities from the Groves Creek Marsh, Skidaway Island, Georgia - 011508AT metaG (megahit assembly) | ecosystem: Environmental > Aquatic > Marine > Intertidal... | reverse complement strand
GGCGACAGTGCGCTGCCACATCTTAATGAATACAGTAGTGAAGACAGCCGTTTTATAGGCGTGGCAGGTGCGCCAGGCATCGCCATTGGCTCAGCGGTGGTTGTGCAACCTGCAGCCGACCTAGATGCTGTCCCGGAGCGCGAAGCCTCTAATATTGTTGTCGAGCTTACACTGCTAGAACGCGCCCTAGAGCCCGTGCGGAACGACATCACCACTATCATTGCGGAATTCTCTAACAGTCTGCCAAAACAGGAATTGGCATTGTTCGATGCCTATCTCCACATGTTGGATGAAAATGCGCTGGCGGGAGACATTCGCAAAGAGGTGCAGCATGGGCAATGGGCGCAGGGTGCGCTCAAAAAGGTGATTCGTGAGCATGTGGGTCGCTTTGAATTGATGGAAGACCCCTATCTGCGCGAACGTGGCGCGGACGTTAAGGATCTCGGTCTTAGGGTCCTGGCTTATCTCCAGGATATCCGTGAAAAGAAGTCTGTGTTTCCTAAAAATACTATTTTGGTCGGTGAAGATGTCACGCCGGGTATGCTCGCTAACATACCGGCAGAAAACCTGATCGCTATTGTCTCCAAGCGGGGGTCTAGCAATTCTCACGTTTCGATTCTGGCTCGGGCCATGGGTATACCGGCGGTGGTTGGTGCGGTCGACCTACCGACCTACAATCTTGAAGACGAGCAATTGCTGGTTGACGGAGATTACGGAGAAGTATTTTTCCGGCCCAGCAAGCAACGCATAGCACTCTCTGAAGAGCTCATCGAGCAGGCGCGTGAGTTTGATGAAGAACTCACTGAACTAAGAGACCTTCCGGCAGTCACTCGTGATGGCTGGCCGATTTTGCTGTGGGTTAATATCGGCTTGTCCGAAGATTTGGGTCGTTCGCTGGATCGTGGTGCCCAGGGTATAGGTTTATTTCGCACCGAAATTCCGTTCATGTCCAAAGATCGATTTCCCACGGAAGCTGAGCAGTTGGCGATCTACCGTGAACACATGGCCGCCTTCGAACCTCGTCCGGTAACTATGCGTACATTGGATATTGGCGGTGACAAATCGCTGACCTATTTTCCGATTGGTGAAGAAAATCCGTTTCTTGGCTGGCGTGGTATTCGTGTAACGCTAGACCATCCGGAGATTTTCTTAGTCCAGGTGCGTGCAATGATTAAAGCCAACGCCGGCTTGGAAGGGGATTTGCGCATCATGCTCCCCATGATTTCCAGTCTGGGTGAATTGGAGGCCGCTAAAGAGTTGATTGACCAGGCTTATCATGAAGTGACGGACGAAGGGGTAATGGTCAAAAAACCCCAGGTGGGCGTCATGGTTGAGGTTCCTGCCGCAGTTTATCAGGCGCGCCAGCTGGCGAAGGCATCTGATTTTCTGGCGGTAGGTTCTAACGACCTGACGCAGTATATGCTCGCTGTCGATCGGAATAATTCGCGTGTTGCCCGTATCTATCAGGAGCTTCATCCAGCGGTCATTACGGCATTAAGAGAAGTCGCACGGGCGGCCCACGCAGAAGATAAGCCGATTGGAATCTGTGGTGAGTTCGCGGGTACGCCGGTCGGTGCCGTTCTGCTGATGGCGATGGGGTATAACGTCTTATCGATGAATGCCACGCACTTGCCAAAGGTCAAATGGGTCATCCGACAGATTAAGCGACGCGATGCACGTCGCATGTTGGCCAAAGTGTTACGGATGCAGTCCGCGGAAGAAGTGGGCTTATTCATGCACCAGCAACTTCAAGATGCGGGCTTGGGTAGAGTGTTGCCGCATCATCACAATTGAGGTGATGACGCTGAAGGGTCAGGTTTTTCGTTCGTAAAGTGCGATTGTAAAATCTTCGGAGTGGCGATCATCGGCTTGAAAATGATCCTCTTTAACTGTGCGCCATGAGGACCAGTCAATGGTGGGAAAGAATACATCCCCGTCGGGCGTGGCATGGACGTGGGTGACATAAAGACGAGTGGCTAACGGCAGGGCGAGTTGATAAATGTCCGCCCCGCCAATAATCATCGCCTCGTTTTGACCGTCCAGGATGCATTGCTGCTCGGCCAGAGTCAGCCCTGCTTCCAAGTCATGGACGACGTTTGCACCCTCACGCTGCCAATGTGGGTCCCGGGTGAGCACGATGTTGGTACGACCGGGCAACGCAGCTTTCATAGATTCAAAGGTTTTGCGGCCCATGATCACAGGTTTGCCTGTAGTGGTGCGCATAAAGTGGCGCATGTCCGCGGGAAGTCGCCAAGGCAGAGTATTGTCCCGGCCGATCAAATGGTTTTCAGCCATAGCCCAAATCAGTGCAATGTCCACAGTTGCCTTCGAATAGAGTGAGATTGGTGTTTGAACCCATACGCGACTGTGAGTTTAGACCGCGATAGGGGCCTTAATCGCTTCATGTGAGCGGTAGTCGGACAAAGAAAAGTCGTCAATAGTAAAACCGAACAAGTCTTTAACCTCAGGGTTCAGCGTCATTTTTGGCAGCGGCAAAGGCAGCCGGTCGAGTTGTCGATCAGCCTGCTCCAAGTGATTGGCGTACAGATGAGCATCACCGAGGGTGTGCACAAAGTCTCCGACTTCAAGGTCTGTTACCTGTGCAATCATCAGGGTCAGCAGTGCATAAGAGGCAATGTTGAACGGGACGCCGAGAAAGATATCGGCGCTGCGCTGATAGAGTTGGCAAGAGAGCGTGTTGTCAGCGACATAAAACTGAAAAAGCGTATGGCACGGTGGCAGGGCCATATGGTTCACCTCAGCGACGTTCCAGGCGCTGACGATATGGCGTCTGCTGTTGGGGTTGGTGCGGATGTCGGCCACCACCTGGCTTATTTGATCAATCGTTGACCCATCCGGCGCGGGCCAGGACCTCCACTGTGAACCATAAACCGGTCCTAGCTCACCATGTTCGTCTGCCCATTCATCCCAGATATGGACATTGTGGTCGGTGAGGTACTTGATGTTGGTTGAACCCGATAAAAACCACAGTAATTCGTGATAGATGCCCTTGAGGAACATTTTTTTGGTGGTGACCAGTGGGAATCCTTCTTTAAGGTTGAAGCGCATCTGGTGGCCGAACACGCTGTAAGTACCGGTGCCGGTTCGATCTCCCTTAAAGGTACCGTTTTCGCGTACGTGACGCATGAGGTCCAGATATTGCTGCATATCAGAAGTTTCTCGCGGATGGTTGCTCGGTATTCTGGTGGCGAGACCAGAGGATAAAAAGCATACCAGCGATCATCATTGGGATCGATAGAAGCTGGCCCATGGTGAGCCATTCGAAGGCAATAAAGCCAATGTGGGAGTCGGGAGAGCGAAACCATTCGGTGCTGAAGCGAATGACGCCATAGCCGAGTAGAAAAACTCCGGACACGAAGCCTGCGGGTTTGGGTTTGGCTGACACGAGCCACAGCAGTATGAACAACAACAGCCCCTCGCCGAATGCTTGATAAAGCGGTGACGGATGTCGAGCTACAGCTTCCCATTGGCCCACGCACATTGGATTGAGCGAGGTGACAGCCTCACACGGGTAGATTAACCCGGACCAGGCGTCTGTAGTTCGGCCAGGAAGCTCTGCATTGATGAAGTTAGCCAAACGGCCTAAACCGAGACCAATTGGCGTCAGTGGCGCCAAAAAGTCCGTGACCTGGATAATGGGTCGTTGTGTTTTGCGTGCAAACAACCCAATGCTAAGGATGACGCCCAGTAGCCCGCCGTGAAAGGACATGCCGCCCTCCCATATACGCAGCAGGTACATCGGATCGTTGAGGAAGGTACTGAAATTGTAAAATAACACGTATCCAACGCGCCCTCCGAGCACAGCGCCCATGGCGCCGAAGAACACCAGGTCGGAGATCTGTGTATCGTTCCAACCACCGCCATGAGATTGCGCGCGGCGCTTGCCCAGCCACCATACAGCGGCGAAACCAGCGAGATAGGATAAGCCGTACCAGCGTATGGCGAGTGGGCCGAGGGCAAATATGATGGGATCAATATCGGGGTAGTGCATGGTTGAAGCTTACCGCAAAGCCCTACAGCATGAACATTTTTCAGCGTAAACTTGCGCGCCTACCCGCTTCAGCACGTTGTTTTTATGTGTTTAATATTATTTGGCTACCACACAGATGCGCAGTTGCCGCTGATTGTGGCGGCTAATCGAGACGAGTTTCATCCCAGGGCAAGTGCACAGGCAGACTTCTGGGAAGATTTTCCGCACGTATTGGCCGGGCGAGACTTAGTTGCCGGGGGCACATGGTTAGGATGTACAGTGCAAGGCAGATTTGCAGCCTTGACTAATTTTTCCTCTCCAACGGACCCACCCGCGCCTAAATCTCGTGGGCTTTTGGTTCAAGACTTTCTCACTGGGCGTGACTCTGCGGGCGACTATGCCGAGCGAATTCATGGACCTGATTATGCAGGGTTTAATTTGCTGTTATATGACACTGAACAGATGGTGTATGCGTCAAATAAAGGCGCGACGCAATTTTTGCAGCCGGGATTTTACGGACTGAGCAATGCGGAACTGGGCGCGCCATGGCCTAAGTGTGTGCAGGGTGCCCAGGATCTTGCGCAAATGACCCGAGACCAGTTTACTCACTCGCAGTTGATCGCGCGGTTACGCAATAGCGATATTCCGGCCGACGACGCTCTGCCCGTACGAGGCCGCCCGGTGGAGTTTGAACGACGCGTTGCGCCAACGTTTATTGTAGGTGACGACTACGGAACACGCGCGAGTACAGCGCTTGTTGTAACGCCTTCCGCGGTGAGCTTTGTCGAGCAAAGTTATGCGCCAGGTGGGGTTGCCAACGGCATGGCAGAGTTCAGCGTGTCTCGGCAAAATGACTGACCCATGGGGTGCGACGACTCGCCCCTGACGGGCGATGTGTTGTGGCGAAACAGAATAGTGGCGAAATAGAATAATACAGCGTCCCTAGCAGGAGATAGCAGATGGATACAAATCTTGTTGGTAAAACGGCATTGATTACCGGGGGTAGTTTGGGTCTAGGCAAAGCCATGGCCCAGTCTTTCTATCAGGAGGGGGCGAAGGTCGCGATTTTGGCTCGGCGCCAGGCACCGCTCGATGCGGCTGTTGCTGACATACAAGCGGGCGACGGCGGCGAGATAGCCGCCTTTGTCTGTGATGTGACCGATGTGCATAGTATTCAGTCTGTGCACAGCACAATTGTAGATCGTTTTGGTGGCATAGATATTCTGGTGAACAACGCTGGCCAATCTGCGACCGGGCCTTTCTTAGAGATCAGTGACGAACAGTGGCAAAACGACATCGACCTCAAATTGATGGCAGCAGTGCGTTTGACGCGATTGGTGTGGCCGCATATGCAAAGCCAGCGCTGGGGTCGCGTCATCAATTTGCTGAATGTTTATGCAAAAACCCCCGATGCTAAAACGGCGCCCACCTCAGTGACTCGGGCCGCAGGAATGGCGTTGACGAAAGTCTTGTCAGCCGAGGGGGCGTCGGACAATATTCTTGTGAATGCGATGCTCATCGGATTCATTAAGAGTGATCAAATCCGACGCATGCATGAAGCCTCTGGGGCCAACGTCAGCTTAGACGAATATATAGAAAAATTTGGCGAACGCTTTCCAATGGGTCGGATTGGGGAAGCACAAGAGTGCGCGAACCTCGCGGTATTTTTGGCAAGCCAGGCGTCGAGTTACATTACCGGCTGCGCCATCAACATGGATGGTGGATTATCAAAAGTGGTTTAACGTGACACCCGTGTTTCCAGACAGGGCCAGAGGGCTAAGTGACCGCAGCAATGAGTGCGCCGGTGCAGGGTAGCTCGCGCCAGCCGAGGTGTGCTCCCGGGAGGTTGTCGGGCCGCTCAACCAGCTTCGTAAAGCATCCGTCCTGCATGAGAATTAGGGGATCTAGCTCTTCAGCAGCATTGGCCAAGTGTTGTATTTCGGCGCGTGATCGATTGACGTCGCAAGACCCTTGGTGAATCGCGCGCGCCGTGTGCTGTAAGGCGTCCTGATCTACGCGGCTGACCCGGAATAGGCTGGTGCGGGCAGTGCAATCGACCATCTCCAACAAGTAAGCGCTGCCACAATAGGTGCATCGCATGAATGCGTTGGTAACGTTTACATGGCTATCTATGACTAGAACAGTCTCTAGCTTAAGCAGCCGATCAAGGTGGGAGCAGGGTTTGGCGGTAGTCATGCTTGGGTTACAGTAACTCAGGCGAGGGCTTCCGAAAACAAATTTAGGTGCCGGTTATCGTTAGGCCAGGCAGCGTAAGACTAACTAAAGGGTCATAAGTATGAGCAACGGGAAATTGGGACTTGCAGTTAACCCGATGTCCGGGAGAGACGTGCGTCGACTGGCTGCTCGCGCCACCAATATGACGCACGAAGCGAAACGCGACATTGTCGCACGAGTGGCTGCGGGCGCCGATGCGATGGGTATCACGGATATCTACATTACGCGTGAGCCGTTTCAAATTTCGTCGGGCGCGTTAGAGCACATGAAGTTGAAAGCAAACGTGCATGTTATCGAGCACGCTTTAGCGAATGACGCGTCGGATACCGAGCGCTCCATGCAGGCTTTTTTAGACGCCGGGTGCAGCACGTTTGTGTCGCTGGGCGGAGATGGTACAAATCGAGCGATCGTCAGAGCGGCCAGCGATATTGATCTGATTCCCCTATCCACGGGTACCAACAATGTGTTTCCTGTCTTGGCTGAACCCACAATTGCCGGCATGGTGGCGGGATTGAATGCCTGTGGACACCTGGCCAACGCGGAAAAACATGGCTTAAAACGTCGTGTGAAAGTGCTGCACGTGACCACCCCCCGGGCGGTAGACGTGGGCCTGATAGACGCGGTCCTGCTGCGGCGCGATCATGTGGGCAATTTATTACCCTTTGACGCGGGTAGAATTGCCGAGATCCTGCTGACTAGAGCTGAACCGAATGCCATAGGTATGTCTCCCATCGGAGGATTCATTCATCCTGTTTACGCCGAGGATGACCATGGCCTCCTAGTCACCTCAGGACAATCTGATGAATCTGTGCTGGCGCCCTTGTCGCCGGGCCTGATGCGTCGAGTCGCGATTGACTCGGTGCAAGAAATAGCCTTTGACGCGCCAACCCGCTTTACCGGCCCGGGTGTTATTGCTCTGGACGGTGACCGGGATCACAAACTGGAAGCGGGTGAAAGCGCCACTCTGAGTATTCGTCGCGACGGGCCGTTTGTGCTGGATATCGAAGCTGCCATGCGCTGGGCGGTGGCACAAGGTATCATGGCGCCTGGGCATGTCGGTCCATGAAACTGGTGGCCAGAACATGACCAATTTAAACCTGAACAGACATTAGAAGGCAGCAAAAACGACCATGATCGTAAAACCTCGTATCCGCGGCTTCATTTGCACCACCGCTCACCCTACTGGCTGTGAAGCGAATGTGCGCAACCAGATAGATTATGTTCAACAAGCCGGGGCCATCTCACAAGGCCAGGTCAAAAATGTGCTGGTACTGGGCTGTTCTGGTGGATACGGCCTGGCCAGTCGAATTGTGGCCGCTTTCGGGTGTGGCGCTAATACCCTCGGGGTGTCTTTTGAAAAGCTGCCGGGACAGAAAAAGACCGCGACCGCAGGTTGGTATAACAACATTGCTTTTGAAGCAGCAGCGGATGATGCGGGGCTGTATGCAAAAACTTTGGACGGCGATGCATTCTCAGACGAAATGCGGGCCCAGGTAATCGACACCATTCGGGCGGACATGGGGAAAATAGACTTAGTGGTTTACAGCCTGGCGTCCCCGGTGCGCCAACATCCACATACAGGACATTTGCATCGGTCCTCAATTAAGCCACTCGGCCAGGCGTTGCACATAAAATCTGTCAACGTCGACAAGGGAGAGGTTATCGAGGTCGACCTCGAAGGCGCCACTGAACAGGAGACCGCGGACACAGTGGCCGTGATGGGCGGAGAAGATTGGGAATTTTGGATGGATGCGCTGTTGCAAGCTGACGTCTTAGCGCAAGGTTGTCAGACGGTGGCATACACTTATATTGGGACCAAATTGACCTGGCCGATCTACTGGGAAGGCACTTTGGGTCAGGCGAAGTTAGACTTGGATCGGGCCAGTAAAGCCATTGACCATAAGCTCCGTGCACTTCAGGGTACCGCGCGTGTTGCTGTGCTTAAAGCGATTGTTAGTCAAGCCAGTTCGGCAATTCCCGTAGTGCCCCTGTACGTAGCGTTGCTGTTTAAAGTGATGAAAGAACTGGGTAACCACGAAGATATCATCAGCCACATTCATCGTTTGTTTGCCACCCAACTGGCCAGCGGATCGGCCCTTCGTCTAGATGAAGATGGACGTATTCGCATGGACAACATAGAACTGGCGGAGGAAGTGCAGGCGGAGGTGCAACGGCGCTGGCCACTGGTGAATACGGATAATCTTGATCAATTAGGTGACTTAGCGGGTTATCAGGAAGACTTCCTAAAAATATTCGGTTTTGGTTTTGCCGATGTTGATTACGACGCGGAGGTTGATCCGACGCTAGGACGGCTCGTTTAACACTGACCCATGTCACCGGCAATTTCTGCTGGGCAAGACCACGGATTGCGCGCGATGATCTGCCGATGCAAATGTTCGCGTTCACACCATTGTTTGTGCAAGCCATGGGTCGCTTCCGTTTAGCATTTTCCGCTTGGGTGGCATTGCTCGGACTCCTGCACCATCGCTCGGTTGATGCGTTAACGCCTGAATTGATGATCCGAGGCGTTGGATGTCTATTGGCCTTAAGCGTCAGTGTGTGCTTCCTGTGGATATTGCTGTGTCGACCTCGCCCGCAAGGGATGTTGATGGCGGCTCATATTCTGGAAAGTGCGGTCATTACGTTGTGTGCAGTGCTGTTGCAGTTCAACCCGTTGAGTTTGATGTGGCTGTTGGTCATCGCATTGGGCGCCAATTTAGCGCTATGGGGATGGTGGCATATGATAAGCGTGCTCTGCTGCATGGCCATCACCTACATGGTCGTGAGGTGGTTGCTTAGCCCGGCTGAGCTGTGCTGTCTTCCTCCGGATGACGAGCTGATGTGGTTGGTTGCCACGAGCGCGGTCGGGTTCATCTTGGCGATCTGTGGCCTTGCTCACGGTCACGGGCAGCGGTTAGTTGCGATCAGCCGCAGCTTGCGGGAAGACAAGAATTTCCTGCTCCGTTATTTACCCAATGACATGCCTCATCGTCTGTCGACCCCTGCGGTGCTCGATGTAAAAAGGGTATGGATGACGGTGGTGTTTGTGGACATGAGGGAATTCACTCGGGCGACCTACGAGTTGCCGGTAGAGGCTCTGACCCGACTGGTGCATAACTTTATAGCTCAGGTAGATGAGCATGTGGAGGCCTGGGGTGGCAGTGTCAGTAAATTCTTGGGCGATGGGGTGCTCTGTATTTTTCCCGCAGAACAGGTGTCGGATCGTCAAAACGCGGCGCAGCAGGCGCTGCGCTGTATCAGCCAGTTGCCCCAGAGGTTGACTGGGATCGCGCCGGCGCTTGAGTCACCATACGCGTTCAGTAAGGTTACAGTGAGTTGCGGTGTGGCCTCGGGATACTGTAGTGCCGGTGATTGGGGGAGTCATCGCCGGTTGGACTATACGGTGATCGGCTCACCGGTAAATCTTGCGCAGCGCCTGCAGGCTTTGGCCAATAGTTATTCGGGCGTGCTTATTGATGAGACGACCAAACATTTACTCGCAAGACCAACCTCTATAAGGGATGCAGCGGTTATGTTGTCGCTCAAAGGCATTGGTGAAACGGCGGCCTATCCTTGGTCTCGTCGCGATCTTTAGTCCTTGTGATGTGCCCTTAAGTGGGTGGATAGTGTTTAAGGGTCAGCTTTGCTAAGGTTCGCCGCCTTAAAGACAATCGAACACAGTATGGGAAAAATATTTATTTCAGCTTGCGAGGGTAAGCCAACGCCGCACACGCCAATTTGGTTAAACCGACAAGCCGGGCGATACATGCCGGAGTATCATCAGGTCAAAGGTGAGATGCCTAGTTTGGATTTTTTTAAAAATCCCGAGAAAGCGGCCACCGCAACGTTGGACGCACAGCGTATCTTAGGCGTTGATGCAGCGATCATGTTTGCAGACCTCTTACCCATCATGGAACCGATGGGGCTTCGTCTGGATTATCTACCGGGCCAAGGGCCGGTATTTGACAACCCCATACGGTGTCAAGCGGACGTTGATGCGCTGGTGAACGCGCCTGCGATTGAGGCAACGCCTTATATCGCGCAGACGGTTAAGAATATTCTCGAAGGCTTGCCATCAGACGTTGCGCTTATTGGCTTTGCCGGGGCACCGTTTACGCTGGCCTCTTACGCGATCGAAGGAAAGGGCTCGCGCAATTATGTTTTTGTGAAAAAGATGATGTATGAGCACCCGCAGCTTTGGTCGCAATTGCTTGCAAAGCTGGTTGATCAGCTCAGCAGCTACCTGCAACTGCAAATTGATAGCGGTGTAGACGCTGTGCAAATATTTGATACGTGGGTGGGGAACCTATCTATTGCAGACTTTCGCATCTACGTGCAACCCGCCCTGCAAGCGCTACTGGATAGGCTAAAAGGGCAGGTGCCGGTCATCTACTTTGGCACTGGCAACAGTCATTTGTTGCCCGATGTTGCAACGATGGGCTTCGATGTTGTGGCTTTTGACTGGCGCACGCCCTTAATGCCCACCTGGGAGACGTTAGAGTTGAATGCGGTGCAAGGAAATCTCGATCCCATCGTACTGTGTGCGGACCAACCGACGGTGGCGCAGCAGAGTCAGGCAATACTGGACGCTGTGGGCAATCGATCGGGACACATCTTCAATCTTGGCCACGGGATCATTCCTGAAACGCCAGTTGATAACGTCAAATATCTCGTAGATTTTGTGCACGAGTATAGCGAACGCCAGCGAACTCAGTTATAGGCTATAGTCTGCTGGAGGTGCATACGCCCTTGGTAGACGGCCCCGATCGGTGCGGTCGGGTATCAGTAAGCTAGCGCGGCTTAAGGCATTAAAGATGGCGGGCTCAAAAGCTGGGTCCCAGCCATCAACGGATTGGCGCCAACAGTTTTCGCAGACATCAAAACCATAACCCGGTGCACGACGAGCGCTGGGCCCCGCAAGGCAAAGATAACATTCAGACATAGTTGTTTGGGCTTAATGGTTATTTATGTGAAGGTGATGCGGATATAGGCCCGTTTTGCCATTTTACCCGTGAGCCTGGCCCCTAAGTCGGCCAACACCATCTGCCAGCCATATTTGTTGCGTAACGAGCGCAGCGCGTGAGCTATGCTCTCGTCATCGAAAATCAGCTCAGCTTGTGTGTCTATCCACGGCCCAAGCACCCGGCCATAGACATCACAAATGGCTAATTGAGACCGACTTGAATGACGCAGACGTTTCACTTTGCCGGCATTGCCGGCGCTGAACACATACAAAGCACCTGCATCGCCTGGAGCGCTCCAAACGGCGGTATCCACGCAGTCACCGCTTTTTCGATAAGTGCGGAGACTGGTATACCTTGCCCGGCACAAGTCTTCTTTTAAATGTGAGCTGTCTATCATGCACGCTCCGATAAAACTGCGTGTTTTGAACATGTTTTGGAGTCTAGACTGTTTGGCCGTCCTAGTGAATGTGTGGTGGCTTGCCAGGCAGTGCCAGCCAGTTTCAAGGGGGTTTGCTGAATCAGTCTAACTCTGTGGCACTGTTGAGTGATCGGTCGATAAACAACGTAGGGACTTGCATTGCTGTGGCAATCTGATCTAACACCGTTCGCTCATCAGTGGAGCATCGATTGTCAGCGCGACAAACGGCGCACAGGTCCCTGATCACCTGCATTCTTTGTGGAATAGAGGTCAACTCATTCGCTTGTTCGATACGATCATGCACTTCTGCTTTCAGTTGTTGGGTGTCGAGTTTTGTCGAAAAAGAGGCTTTGCCAAAAAATTGTTCGAATACGTCTACCTCGTCACTCGATATCCCATCGGTCGCATCAGCGACAGCAATTGCGCCTGCGAACAGTACCCGCCGCATGGCTTCTGCCGCGTCAGTTTTGCCCTCCAGATAGCTGGGTTCCATCAGACTCATTAAGTTTTCAACGCTGAGGTCAAGCTCATGTGCACTTTGCTCGCTACCAGCCAACATATCGTATTCGTGAAAGAGTTTAAGCGCTTTCACTCGTAATGGGCTAAACGGATGGGTTAAAAACCAATCCTCGACGGGTGCCCCTTGGCCGGGTTTGCCCTCCTCTAGCTGCATTTCATCTAGCTGTTGAAGAAAGTCGGCCAGCGAAAATCTTGCATAGCTGCCGCTTAAACCGCTGGCGAGCTTAAACAGCGCATGAGCCACGGATTCCAAGCTGTTGGCGCAGTATGCACCCGCTCGGTCAGCTGAAATCTCCGCATATCGAGACCAGCTGGTTAAGGTCAGCGCTAGCCTAGGACTGGGTCTGGCCTGCCCGTTCATAATGAAGCCAATGGGTATGTCGTGATGCCCGAATAAATGATGACCAAGCTCATGTCCCATGACAAAACGGATTTCTTTATCCTCGAAGGTTTCAAGGATGGCGGAGCTGAACATAATGAACAACCGGCCTGCCTCGGGTTTGATGCAGGCTGCGTTAAACTGTGGGCTGGGATAAACATAAAGTTCTAGCGGTATATCCAGCGCCAGTTTTTCTCGACAATCGTCAGCGGTTTTGTGCAGGTCTCGTGCCATGAGTGGGCTCAGGCGGACGGATGTCGACAGCAGATGCCGACGTACGTTGGTGTTGCCGTCGTGGGTGTGTTTCTCAATAAGCTCATTGATGCGTTTGACGTCCGGGTCGTGAAGCAGTTGGTCAAACAGCTCCAGGTCGTGTTGGCTTCGAAGTTTTTGCGGGTCCATCACTAACTCATGGCGTTCATGAATGTGCCCAAATCAAAATAGTCCCGCCATTCTTTTATTTTCCCATCTTGCATTTGGAACACGCCGTTGCAGGGAAGGTCAACATCACCGTGTGTGGTTTTGGTGCGATCCATACGTTCACAGAACACCAGATCGTCCTGCTCGGCGATGTGCAAAATTTCCCACTTGGTTTCTGTCCAGGTACTTAGGAATTGCGCAATGAACGAGCGCACGGCGTCACGGCCCCTGATCGGCTGGGTAGGCATGTTGTGGTAGCATCCGTCCTCGGTGAAAAACTCGGCCAAGCGATCCGCATCCAGACTGCTCCATGTTTGGATGAACTCTGTGACGATTTCTGTGTTGGTTTTAGACATTGTGTTTCCTTTGGATAATCGAACTGGGCATAGGTGAAACCCCTAAAAGCGGTTCGAACGCAGCCTAGTCTCTCCATACTACTCAGGTGTTTGACTAAACAACCAATCTGCAGCAGGAGCAGTGGAGAGGAAAAGGTTCGTGATGACTCCCTGTTATACCGCAATGTTGGGCTATGTCATCCGTTTTTTCGCAGGCGCCTGCTTCGAAACATAAACCAAATGGCGACCACAAAAAGTGCGGGATAGATCGACACGGATTTAGACATCCAACTGGCTGAGTCGTGACTACCATAGAATTGATCGATCAAGGTGAATCCGAGCACCAGGTCGAGAGCAAACATAGCCGGTATGATTTGCAATAAGCGCAGGGTTGTGCGGAAGCGGTTAGCTTGGGTGCGCTTGAGATAAAGAACGATAGTCCCCCAGGCTAGTAGCAAATAGCTGATGTGAACTAAGTTCGCCATACGCTGTTCAACTCACTTTGGCTGGTCTTTGAGGATAGGGTTCAGAGTGATTTCACCATCACAGAGGCGTTGCGCTGCCAGTTGTACAAACTCTGCTTGTGAGCCGGTAAATGTTCAGGCGTTGCTGGATGAAAGCCCCGGTCTAAAAACCAGTCCCGGGTTTGGGTGGTGAGCGCGAACAATTCATCAGCGCCCAGGTCTCTTGCTTTTTGCTCGGCAGCTTCCAAAAGGCGCTGCCCAATGCCATTGCCTGACTGATAGTTTTCGTGCACACCGACGCAAGCCAACTCTGCTTGAGTTGCATAGTCGTATACCGCGCAGCATCCAACCACGATGCCGTCCAGTTCAGCCACCAAAAAATTGTCGATCTCTTGTTCAAGACGCGCCCGCTCGCGCCTAACGAGCGTACCGGCCTCCTCGAGGGGTCGAATAACTTCAACAATGCCCGCAACGTCTTTCGCCGTGGCCGGTCGGATGCCTCGACCCCGTTGTTCGACGATTTGTGTGCCTACGCCTTCCGCGGTAAATAGCTCGGCCAACAGAGCGCCGTCTTCAGCAAAGGACACGAGATGGGATTTTGTCACCCCACCGCGTACCGCTTTTTGTAGGTGCCTGAATCGATGCTCTTTTGCGGCACCCTGGGCGGTAAGGTGAGTGTCTAGCTCTCCCGGCGTGAGGGTGCTGATACGCGCACCGCTGTGGTCAACAACATGGGCCGTCTCATCAAACATGATCAGTTTATCGGCTTTGATGGCGATCGCCAGGTCAGAGGCCAGATCTTCAGAATTCAAGTTGAATACTTGACCTGACGGAGAGTAGCCAAGGGGTGAAACGAGCACCAATGCTTGCTCGGCCAGGGCGGTTTTGATCCTGGCAACGTCGATTCGCCTTATTTCTCCGCTGAACAGATGATCAACGCCGTCGACGACGCCGATGGGTTTAGCGGTTAAGTAGTTGCCGGTGGAGACGGGAATATCCACATTATGCAATGGAGAGTTGGGTAGGCCGGTAGAGAAGAGGGCTTCCAATCGGCTGCGTAACTGGCCGTGAATTCCAGTAATGGTTTGCATGGCGTTTTCGTCAGTGACCCTTCGGTGGTGATGATAGACGGATTCACCCAGCGTTTGCTCAATTTGCGGACGCGCGCCATGCACCAGTACCAGGCGCACGCCCAGCACGTGAAGCAGCGCCAGGTCGTGAACAATGTTGGTCAGGTTGACATGGTCTAGCGCCTCGCCGCTCAGAAGTACCACGAATGTTTTATGGCGATGTGCGCTGATATACGGTGTTGAGCCGCGAAACCAGCGGGTGTAGGCGTTGGTATCCACGATCAGGCCACGCAGTAACGTTGAATGACATGGCTAAGAATATCGCGCGCCGGCGCGATTTGCTCCATAGCCAAGTATTCATTAGGTTGGTGTGCCTGATCGATGCTGCCAGGGCCGAAAACAGCGGTTTGCATACCCAAGCTTTGCAAAAAGTGGCTTTCAGTACCGAACGCCACAGTGCCCGGCGCTTGCCCGCTATGCACAGCGAGGGTATGTACTAAGTCCCCTTGTGGGTCCCCCTCGAATGGAGGAATAGGAGGATAGTGGGCTTCTATAGTCAAAGCGGTACCGCCGGTTGCGTTGACTTTTTGTAAGCGTTGATTGAGCAGCTCGATGGTCTCGCTAGTATTCATGCCCGGGAGCAGGCGTAAATCGATCTGTAATTCGGCATGGCCGCAAATTCGATTGGGACTATCGCCGGCGTTTAAGCACCCCAAATTTAGGGTCGGTACCGTCACCTCAAAAGCAGGGTTACGATACTGATCCGCAAGTTCGGAGCGAAAACTGATGAGCTCCGCGATCAGCATGTGCATAACGTCGAGGGCGTTGCATCCCAAATCAGGATTAGAAGAATGGCCTGACGCACCTTGCACTCGAATGGTGAGGAAGGCGATTCCCTTATGTGCCCAGATGGGTTGTAGCCCAGTGGGTTCGCCGATGATGGCGTAGTCGGCTTGAGGCCGACCACTTTCGAGTAAATATCTGGCCCCCGCCATGGAGGATTCTTCGTCGGACGTAGCGACAATCGTCAATGGTTTCGCCAGTTTACGACCGATAAATGTTTGGGCGGCCTCCAATGCGACCGGGAAAAAACCTTTCATGTCGCACGCGCCGAGGCCGTGTAAATTGTTGCCTCGGCGAGTGAGTGTGAACGGATCACTGGACCATTTGCTGTCATCAAAGGGGACGGTGTCTGTATGACCGGCCAACACGAGTCCACCCTCCCCTTGACCTAAAGTGGCGATTAAATTGGCTTTACTGGGTGCATCGGGCAACGGTAAAAGTTCGGTTGCAAAACCCAGTGCGCTCAGCCAATCAGCCAGATGTTCAATGACCTGCAGGTTACTGCGGTCAATCTGGGGGCTGGTTGAGCTTACGGAGGGTTCCTGAACCAGCTTGGTCAACATCTCGTCAAATTGGGGTAACACGGTATGCCTTTGTTTAGGGCGTGTGGATGTATGAACACGCTCCGATGAATCTGGGGCTGATTGTAGCGCTACACCACAGATAAATGCACATAAGTTGCGTCGATTGACGCACGTTTTACAGTGTGACCGCCATCAAATACCTGGCCCTTTTGGCTTGCAAATCGGTCACTTAAGCACATACTTTAAAATACTTTCTTTAAGCATTAACGGATAAATGCGTGGCCAGTTTGCCGCAACCAAATAAAACTCAAAACAGTAAGAATGTCGGGGCTTCGGGTCTGCACGAAGCAGACGCCGGAAAGGATTCCGTTATGGCCTCGCCATCACAACAGGACGCTCAGGTCTCTGCAGCAGAGGATGCCGGCGTGCTGACTACGCGCAGAGGCTTCGGCGGACGAGTGTTTGATAACGGTGATGAAGTTTTACTGGACCTGCCGATTTTGCTTGAGGCCTTGGTTGAAGATGAGTTGCTCAGCCAGCGGCAGTCCGAAGATATTCTCATTGCACCGCGCACCGCAAAAGAAACGACCTTGCACCCGCTGGAAGTAATCGCGGCTAAAGGATACGAAAACCGTCGTCTGCCAGGCAAAAAAATTGACCTTGAAGCCCTAACTATTTGGTTAAGTCAACGGGTGAATCAGCCGTATCTGCGCATAGATCCGCTCAGCATCAACGTCAATGCAGCGACGGAAGTGATGTCTTACGCCTTTGCCCAGCGGCATAATATTTTAGCCATCGACGTTAGTGATGACGCGGTCGTGATCGCGAGTGGTCAACCGTTCATGTATCAATGGGAGTCGATGCTCACGCAGACTTTGCGCGGACGCCGAATCAGCCGTGTGGTTTGTAACCCCGCAGATCTCAATCGATACCAGCTTGAGTTCTATACGATCGCTCGGTCCGCGGCGAAAGCCCAAGAATCAGGCATGGAATTATCAACCATAACCAACTTTGAGCAGATGCTTGAGTTGGGTGCTATGAAGTCACCTGATGCGAATGATGCCCACGTGGTCAATATCGTCGATTGGCTTTTGCAATATGCATTTGATCAACGGGCGAGTGATATTCACATCGAACCACGTCGTGACAAGGGACTTATTCGTTTTCGTATCGACGGTATTCTCCATCATGTTTATGAGTTACCGGGCCTGGTCAATGCAGCGGTCACCAGCCGATTAAAAATTCTTGGCCGTATGGACGTTGCTGAAAAAAGACGCCCGCAGGACGGCCGCGTAAAGACCGTCAGCCAGGACGGTAATGAAATTGAACTGCGGCTATCCACCTTGCCAACCGCCTTTGGTGAGAAAATGGTCATGCGTGTGTTTGACCCCGATGTGTTGTTGCGTAGTTTTCAGGAGCTGGGCCTGTCTGGGGGTGACTATTCGCGTTGGCACGACATGACGCATAGTGCGAATGGTATTGTGTTGGTTACTGGTCCCACCGGCTCTGGCAAGACCACCACGCTGTACAGCACGCTCAAGCAATTGGCGACGGATGAGGTCAACGTTTGCACCATTGAAGACCCCATTGAGATGGTTGAGCCAAGCTTTAATCAGATGCAAGTGCAGCGCAATATAGATGTCACGTTTGACTCCGGCGTTCGCGCGCTGCTGCGCCAGGATCCAGACATTATTATGATCGGTGAAATTCGCGATCTGGCGACAGCGGAAATGGCTATTCAGGCCGCCTTAACAGGGCATTTGGTCATTTCCACCCTACATACAAACGATGCTCCTACGGCCGTGACGCGCTTGTTAGACCTTGGGGTGCCGCCTTATATGATCAAGGCCACGGTGCTTGGCGTTATGGCGCAACGGCTGGTGCGTACGCTCTGTCCGCATTGCAAAATTGAGGAGAAGGTCGACCTGGAAGCCTGGCATCTATTGACCCATCCATTTAATGTGAAGCCTCCGCCAGGGGTATACGCGCCTAAAGGATGTCTTGAATGTCGTGACACTGGGTACCTAGGACGTATGGGGATCTATGAAATTCTCCCCATGAGCGGAAAAATTCAAGGCCTGGTCACTGAAGCGGCCAATCTTGAGGATATTCGCAAAGCTGGATTCACCGAAGGTATGAGGTCCTTGCGTTTGTCGGGTGCGCAGAAGGTGGGCTCAGGTCTCACTACGATTGCGGAAATTTTGCGCGTATCGCCGATGACCGCAGACAGCTAACAGCACTGATGCCGAACGCTTGACTGCGTTACACTACTCGGGATCTTGAGACTGTCCGAGCATCTATGAGAGTTCTTACCGTTGATGACCACCAAACCTCATGCGTGGCTATAAAACTGCTTACAGCCCGGGTGGTTATGGAGGAGCAGCCACTTCCCCATAATAGGCATTAGCAATGACCTGTTCTTCTGATACTAAAGCGCTGATCGTTGGTCCGTCCTGGGTCGGCGATATGGTGATGGCGCATACCTTGGTGCAAAGCTTGGTCGCGCACACGCCTGGCATTGAACTCCACATGCTCGCACCACCGGCGAGCGCACCGTTGGCCTGGCGTATGAAGGAGGTGAAAGCGGTGCATACTCTGGAAGTAGGCCATGGTGAGTTTGGTTGGGCAGCCCGACGTGAATGGGGTCGAGAGTTCGCGAAAATGCACTTTGACTGCGCTTACATCCTGCCTAACAGCTGGAAGTCGGCACTGATTCCTTTTTTTGCGGGCGTCAAAAGACGAGTGGGGTGGCACGGAGAGGCCCGTTTCATGTTGCTTAATGACCGTCGTCGTTTGGACCCCGCGCGTTACCCCTTAATGGTGGAGCGCTTTATGGCTCTGGCCGATGACGATGGCCAGTTGCCAACCCAGCCTTACCCAACGCCTCAACTCGAAGTTGACGCAGCTAACCTGGCTCGATGTTGTTCTGCATTGGAGCTCAAGGTCGATAATGTAACAGCGCTTTGCCCGGGCGCTGAATTTGGAGCGGCGAAAAAGTGGCCAGCGAAGCACTATGCTGAGGTAGCGCGCGCTATTTTAGCGCGGGGAGGGCAAGTTTGGCTGATGGGGTCGCCGAGTGATGGGGCGGACTGCGCTGAAATATCCGAGTTAGCCCCTGGGTGTGTCAATCTTGCTGGTCGTACAAGCCTGCTGGATGCGGTTGATCTGCTCTCTGTTTGTCGTCAGGTGGTCTGTAATGATTCTGGATTAATGCATGTTGCTTGCGCCCTTGGTTGCCGCACAGTGGGGGTATATGGATCAACTTCACCCAAATTTACCCCCCCCCTCGGCGACTCGGCCACCATCGTCGAGCGCACATTAGACTGTCGACCCTGTTTTCAGCGGGTCTGTCCCCTGGGTCACCTTGAGTGTTTGAATCGGTTAGGGCCTGACCAGGTGCTGATGCACCTTGAGTTATGAGTAATTCATTGGCAAAAAAGGTACTGGTGATCAAAATGTCTTCGCTTGGGGATGTGTTACATGCCCTGCCCGCGGTCACCGATGCGGCTAATCATGGCTTTGAAGTCGATTGGGTGGTGGAAGAAGCTTTTGCGGACATTCCGGCCGCACACCCTGGAGTGCGCCGAGTCCTGCCCATCGCCTGGCGGCGTTGGCGGCGCCGTGTTACGCGTAACACGCCGGAAATGCGGGCGTTTGTAGACATGTTACGCGACGAATCGTACGACTTAATATTGGACGCTCAGGGTTTGATCAAGAGCGCAGTCGTTGCATGTTTGGCCAAAGGTCCGCGCAGTGGATTTTCTTTTACCACCGCACGTGAACCGTGGGCCGCGTTTGCTTATGATCAGGGGCATCGAATTTCAACCAATCAGCATGCAATCGATCGACAGCGGCAGTTGTTTGCCGCGGCCCTGAACTATGCCTTGCCGAGCGGATTTGACTCGGGACTGAACGCCCCAAAGGTCAGTTCCAATGAGATATATCTGCTCCATGGCACCACTTGGGAAACTAAGCACTGGCCGGTCGCGATGTGGCAGGCTCTGGCAGACCTCATAGCAGCTGATGGCTTTGTACCTGTAGTAACCTGGGGTGATGACCTGGAAAAACAGCGTGCACTCGATATTGCCAGCGCAGGTCATGTGTTGGTACAGGAGCGTCTACCATTACATCAGATCGCTATGCGTTTGGCTCGAGCCGCGGCGGTTGTCGGAGTAGACTCGGGATTGTGCCACTATAGTGCCGCGTTAGGCACGCCGACGCTGGGCGTGTACGGGCCGACCAGCGGCGCATTGACTGGCTGTCGAGGCGCGCAGGCAGACGTGCTCCAAGCGTCCGTAGCATGCTCCCCCTGCCTTGCGAAACAGTGCCGCAACTACACAGGTGAACCGCTGCTTTGGAAGGGTGATATTGTTCAGCCACCCTGTTTTGCGACAGTGCAACCCGCGATGGTTTGGCGCCGGGTTAAGAGCATGATGGAAGCTGGCGGGGCGGACAACAGGCTAACCTGATGCGATTAGCGTTTTGCATATTTAAGTATTTTCCCTTTGGTGGCATCCAGCGGGACATGGTGAAAATCACGCGTGAATGCTTGCAGCGCGGACATCAAGTCAAAATATTCACCTTGAGGTGGGATGCGCCGAACGTAGAGTCATTAGAGTTACCTGGCGTCGAGTTAGACATTGCGCCGATTAGCGGTCTAAATCGGCACACGCAATATAACCACTTTGCCGATCATGTTCAGAAAGCTGTCTCTCTGGATAACTTTGACCTCGTGGTGGGCTTCAATAAGATGCCAGGTCTGGATGTTTATTATGGTGGAGACTCTTGTTACTACGCCAAAGCCCTACAACAGCGCAGTAGTTGGTATCGTTTGCTGCCGCGCTTTAGAAACCTGTATCGTGCGGAAGCTGCAGTGTTTGGCAAACACTCGTCGACTCAAATATTGATGCTGTCTGATATTGAACAACCCTCTTATCGACATCATTACCAAACTCCTGTTGAGCGCTTTCATCCTTTACCGCCGGGTATCGAAAAGGATCGCATAGCGCCAGACAACGTGACCGAACTGCGTCAGCAGCTGCGAGAAGAGTTTAACTTACACGAAGACACGTTGGTCTTGCTCTGTGTCGGATCAGGTTTTATAAAAAAAGGTTTGGATCGCTCGCTGACCGCCGTCGCAGCGTTACCTGCTGAGCTGCGTGATCGTGTTCATTTGTTTGTTATTGGGCGCGATAAAAGCGAGGCTTTTGAGCGTTTAGCGATGCGTTTAGGGATAAGTGCGCAAGTCACTTTTTTCTCTCGCGGGCGAGAGGATGTGCCACGTTTTCTGTTCGCCTCAGATGCGCTGCTGCATCCGGCTTATGATGAAACCGCTGGGATGGTGATTATTGAGTCCATGCTTGCGGGTTTGCCGGCGATCGTTACGCGTAACTGTGGATACGCCAAGTATCTAGCAGAACACGACGCCGGAATTGTGTTGGATAAACCGTTTTCACAATTGGGGTTGAATCAGGCGGTGATCGATGTGTTAACGTCACCGCGCCGATCTGATTGGCGTCGCAACGGCCTAGCGGCGAGAGAACAAACTTCACTATTTCGATTGGTGCCCGCCACCGTTGATTACCTGGAACGATTTGCGCGGGGCAGTAAGCCTTTATTGGTCTTTGTACTGTTTAAATATTTTCCCTATGGCGGCTTACAAAGAGATTTTATGCGGGTTGCGATGTGCGCACAGTCGATGGGCTACGAAATATTGGTGTACTGCATTGAATGGCAAAGCGTCATCCCCGAGGGGTTTCAGGTGATCGAAGTAGATGCACCGGGAGTGTCTAATCACGTGCGGCACGCTAACTTTGTGAAATTTTATCGGGAAGACGTCAGGTGGCGTCAGCCTGCGGCCGTGATCGGGTTTAATCGCGTGCCGGGACTGGACCTGTACTATGCTGCAGACTCCTGTTTTGAGCACAAGGCGCAGCGAATGCGGGCTTCGCTATATCGCCGCACTGAGCGCTATAAAGTGATGTCTGGTTTTGAACAGTCGATTTTTGGTCAACAGTCGCAAACACACATTATGCTCATCGCCGAGAGTCAGAAAGCACAGTATCAGCAGTATTACCACACGGACACTGAGCGACTGTCCTTACTCGGCCCCGGGGTCAATAGCGATCGCTGCCGGCCTGATAACTGGCCTGAACTGCGTGCAGCAATACGCCAAGAATTCTCAGTACAGAACGATGAATTTTTGGTCGTCCTCATTGGTAGCGGCTTTATTACTAAAGGTTTGGATCGGGTGCTGCAGATGTTGAACGCATTCCCCGACAGTCTCGCTGCGCGGGTTCGCCTGTTAGTCATCGGTCAGGACAACCCCCGAGCCTTTCTCCGTCAAGCGCGCAGCTTAGGCATCGCGGATCGTTTGCGGATTGAAAAAGGTCGTGACGACATACCTGCCATCCTGCAGGGCGCAGACTTAATGGTGCATCCTGCGTACATGGAGAGTGGCGGCATGGTCCTGATTGAAAGCGTGATTGCGGGTTTACCGGTAATAGCTTCGTCCGCCTGTGGGTTCGCACACTACATCGAAGAGGCTGATGCGGGTATCGTGCTGTCCGAGCCCTTTGAGCAACAAGCCCTGAATGATGCCGCTGCGGCCGCCTTGCTGAATGCGACACAGCGTGCGGCATGGAGTGACAATGGCGTAGATTACGGCCGGCGACACCCAGAGCTCTATAATATGCCAGAACAGGCGATGGGTATTATTGTCGATAACATTGAGCGTCGTACCGCAGCACGCGAGGCACAGTGGGCCGCGGAAGAGTCGTCATGCTAAAGCCTGATCCAACTTCGCTTTTTCTGCGGGAAGATGTGGCCGCTCACTGGACGCCTGCGGAAGCGTTGCAGCAAGCCTTTGCGTTGCACGGAGAGGTATTCAGAGATGTGCCAGGTCGACGAACATTGCGTGTTGAGTTGGGTGGCCGATGGTATTTCGTGAAGCTCCACTATGGAATTGGGTGGGCTGAAGTCCTTAAAAACTGGATACAGTTTAAGCGCCCGGTGGTAGGCGCGGAAAATGAATTCGAAGCTTGTCAGGGTCTGGCCCAGGTCGGTTTACGGGCACCGGTCGCGGCGGCTTATGGCGCCTCTACTGGCCATCAGGCGCAACGCCAATCGTTCGTTCTGTGTGATGAATTGGCCGGTTTTACCAGCCTTGAAGACGTGACCGAAGAGTGGCCTGAACGTGCGCCGAACCCCTATCAAAAACGGAAAATGTTATACGCCGTGGCGCAATTTGCGCGTGCGTTTCATGGTTACGGTTTCATCCACAGAGATTTTTACATCTGCCATTTGTTGGCAGACGATGGGCGCCTGTCTGAGGGTCACGTTTCACTGGCAGTACTGGATCTGCATCGTGCACGACGTTTCTCCCAGGTCCCCCGCCGATGGCTTAAACGGGATCTGGCAGCACTTTTGTTCTCTAGTCTGGATCTGGGCTACTCTCGTCGTGATTGGTTGCGCTTCATTCGCCTATATCGGAATCAGCCTCTGCGCGAGGTGTGGGCCGAAGAGGGTGCTTTTTGGCGTGCGGTACTGACTCGTGCCGAGAAACTATACGATCAAGGGCGGCGCAAAGGATTGGTCAAAGGCGTTTATCGGGGATGAAATTCACACCGCCTGGCTTAGCCGCTGTAGGATATGATTTAACCCCGCCGTTTGTCGTCGACGTGAGCCTAGATCCCGTGGGTGATCTGTCCGCACAACGGCAAACAGAATTGCGATTCATCACAGTCGCTCGAGTGTTGCCTGGTCGTCGTGTGTCGGGTTTAGCCGAACACGAAGGGCGCACAGTATTTGCCAAATTGTTTTACGGTAAACGCGCGTTGCATTACTGGCAGCGAGAGTTGCGAGGTGCGCGGCGGATGGCGCACGCGCAGATCACGACCCCAGGCCTGTTGGCGCAGGGGGCGAGCGCAGATGGCTCCGGTTTTGTGGTTTTTTATGAAGCGCTGGAAGACGTTCACAACCTCCGAGATGATGACATTGAAGATGTGTTGGCAGCGACCCAAATTTTGGCGCGATTGCACGATGCAAATTTAATCCAGTCAGATGTGCATATATTTAATTTCCTGCGTTGTCTTGGAAACTACTTTGCCATCGATGCGGACGGTATAAGATCGGCTTACTTGCCGCGCCAACACTTCAGAAACCTGGCGATGTTTCTGGCCCAGCGGCGCCCTGTGTTTGACCGTGATGTTGACGAAGTTTGGTCTGTTTATAGCGCATCCCGAGGGGCTTACGTCTCGCGCATGGGGTCAACTGCTTTGGTCGCTAAACTGATTCGACAACAACGCCGTCAGCGGGTCCGTCGATACCTGAAGAAAACCCAGCGTGAGTGCACTGAATTTGTGCGCCACCGTAGCTGGAGACATAATTTTTTGTGTGATCGCGCCCATTGGCAGCGGTTGCAACGGTTCATGCTGTTTGCTGAGGATATGATGGCTGAGGGTATACCTTTGAAGCTGGGTAATAGCTCGACAGTAGTTCGTATCGAGGTGGCCGGGCATGGGTATGTGGTTAAAAGATACAACCTCAAATCTAGTTGGCACCGTATCCGACGATTGTTCAAGCGCCGGGCACGGGATGCGTGGCGCAACGGCCATCATCTGGCGTTTCTTGGTGTTGATACGGCCAAACCTGTGGCGTTGCTGGAAACCAAATGGGGTTGGTTGACTGGCGTGTGCTACTTAGTTATGCCCGATGTAGGAAGCCAGGATCTTGGTCAGGTTTTGGCTGCGCAGCCCGAAGCGTTTGACCGCTACGCAGGGAAAACAGTCGGTTTGCTGGAAAACTTAGCCGCAGCCGGCCTGCGTCATGGTGATCTGAAAGCCACAAATTTTGTTTTGGCCCACGACCGCGTTGTATTGATAGATTACGATGCGGTGCAGGCAGGCAGCTTAGATAAGGACGTGACGCGATTTCTCCGCAACTGGCAAGATGTTCCCGATTTGCATCACCAGTGGTCAATGGCCCTGGCGCCGCTGCAAGTATATCTGGAGGGTAACCGGTGACAATGCCACGGATGTTTTGTGTCGCAAGAGGCGGTGCACGCACGCGCGGCAGGCGTTAGAAGATTATGATTATTTTAGGCTTATCCGGGGCGCTCCAGCATGACCCTTCGGCTGCGTTAATGATCGATGGAGAAGTGGTTGCGGCCGCGGAAGAAGAGCGATTTACTCGTGAAAAGCACGCGAAAAAATGCTTGCCGGTGGAGTCTGCAAAATTCTGCCTGGAATATGCAGGCGTGGCGCCTGAGCAGGTGGACTACGTGGCTTTTCCCTTTGCGCCGATCAGCCTGTTCGGCCCGGCCCGATGGGCGTATGCCCGGGCCTATTGGTATGCGCCGGATCGTGCTCTGGACGCAATCTTTAACGGCAATCGCCGTTATCGCGCTCATCGAAAGAAGATTATGGCATTAGGCCGTGAACTGGGCATAGATTGGAACAAAACCGAATATGCGCCTGTGGAACACCATTTATCGCACGCGTCGAGCGCGTATCATCTCTCAGGGTTCGAAGGCAAATGCGCAATCATGGGTGTGGATGGCAAGGGTGAATACGCGACGACTTTTTTTGGCTATGGAGAACGTGGGCAGATCCATAAAATCAAAGAGTTTTACGACCCCCATTCGCTAGGAGGCCTGTACGGCTCTATCACCGAGTATCTGGGTTTTGAGATGCTCGATGGTGAATACAAAGTCATGGGGATGGCACCCTATGGTGATCCCACCCGCTATGATCTGAGTCGTCTGGTGTTGCCAAGGAAAAAAGGATTTGCTGTCAATACAAAATATGCCAACGTCACCGGGGTGCGTCGACATATTGATGGCGCACAGTCTTTTTATTTCACGGATGCGTTGGTGGACTGGCTGGGTCCACGGCGCGTTGGAGATGCCGCGCACGACCCCTACATACACTACGCAGCCTCGATGCAGGCTTTGCTAGAGCATTGGGTACTTAAGTTGGTGGATGAGTATCTGGCGGATGTACTGGCTGAAACAGGCAAGTTGGCCTTTGCCGGTGGCAGCGCTCTCAATGTTAAATTGAATCAGCGCCTGTTAGCGCGCGACGACCTGGAAGAATTGTTTGTGCAGCCGGCTGCGGGAGACTCAGGTACCGCATTGGGTGCAGCAACGTTTATTGCCCAGCAAAAGGGTGATCAAGTCAAAGCAATGCAGCATGCTTATTTAGGTCCAAAGTACTCCAATGCCGCATGCTTGCGCGCCATTGAGCAGCATGCGGATCAGTGCGAGTGGCGGCGGATGGAGGATACTGTCAGTGAAACAGCAGATATTCTCGCGGCGGGCCAGCCAGTAGCCTGGTTCCATGGACGTATGGAATTTGGCCCACGCGCCCTGGGCGGGCGCAGCATCCTGGGTTGCCCGAGCGTGGAGGGTATCGCTGATCGTATTAATGAACAGATTAAGTTTCGTGAGCAATGGCGTCCGTTTTGCCCCAGCATGCTAGACCGAATAGCAGAGGAGGTTTTACAAACAGAGCATCCGGCAGGGTTTATGACCATAACCTTTGATGTCGCGGATGCCTGGAAGGACCGTATACCGGAAGTGGTTCATCAAGACGGCACCGCACGGGCGCAAGTCGTAGACCCGGTCAGCAATCCGCGTTACTACGCCTTGCTAGAGGCGATGGAGTCTAGAACGGGTAATGGGGTGTTGTTGAATACGTCGTTAAATCGGCGTGGAGAGCCGTTAGTTTGCACGCCGACTGATGCGTTAAATATGTTTTTTGGTTGTGACCTGAACTATTTGGTGCTTGAGGATTGGTTGGTGACTAAATCCAAGTGAGTCGTCGACTGCTACAAATCTGCCCGTACGATGGGCCGCCGTTTAACGAGCTTTGTGCCCGCTACGTCGAAGCAGCACAGCTCCTGGATTGCGAGATGACCTCAGTCTTTTTGGCACCACCGACGCAAACACCTATGGAGTATGGTGAGTATCTCGACGCGCGTGACTTGTCCGATACGCGTGCGTTACGCAAGGCCTTGAAACCCTACGCGCAACCTTCTTGGTCGTTGGTGGTGTGCCACCGCTATAGAAGCTACTGGTCTGCCGTGGGCACGGGATTGATGAGGAATCCTTGCGTCGCGTTGGCGCATGAATTTGGATTTTTCGACCGCTCTGTCAGGCGGCTGAGGCATCGATTCATGACCCGTGATGTACGCATGGCTGGCGTATCGTTGCCTGTCGCTGAAGAACTGTCCAGTATGACCGGAGAGGTGCTCGTGTTGCCTAACGTGGCCAATCCAGAGAAGGCCAAGAAGGCTTTGCTGTCGCGTTCTCAAGCCCGGGCCATGCTGCAAGTTGATGGTGATGCCCTGTTAGTCGGGGTAGTGGGGCGCTTGCACTATAAGAAGCGGCCACAGGTCGCGTTACAGGCATTTCAGCAATTTGCGGGCCGGCAGCCCGAGGCCCAACTCATTTTTGTGGGTGGAGGCGAACAGCCACAGCTAGAAAACGGGCTCGACAGGTCCAAAGTACACTTTCTGGGAGAGTTACCCAACGCTGCTCATGTTATGAAGGCCTTTGATGTGCTCCTCCACCCAACCCGGGTAGAGGCGTTTGGGATGGTGGTGTTAGAGGCGATGCTCGCCGACGTCCCAGTGGTGGCTCTGCCGTTAGGAGGCCCCGGGTTTGTGTTGGGTGATCTGGGTATCTACGCTGATGAAGATACGCCGAAGGGGTTTTCTGCTGCACTGCAGCGCGCGCTTTTGATTGATCGTCCCACCTATGCGAACGCTGCTGGCCGGCGAGTTGCAGAGCATTTTTCGGTGCCTCAGTTAGCCGCTGCATTGGCGCCGTTAATGGCCGATAGTTAAACGCCTTTCGGGTAAAACGGTTGGGTACCCTCTGGACGGGTTTTGAACCGTTTGTGCAACCACAGATACTGTTCTGGCTGTAGTCTTATTTGCTCCTCCAGGAGAGAGTTTAAGCGCTGGGCATCAGCCAGGTCATCACCGCTGGGGAAGTCCTCCAGGATCGGAGAGAAGTGAATTTCCCAGCGCATGCGCTGCTCGTTTCGGCTTTGTCGCATAAATAAAACGGGCGAGTTGTTCAGTCGCGCGAACCGGGAGGTGGCCACGATGGTGGCCGCCTCGGTGCCAAAAAAAGGTGCAAAGACTGAATGTTTTCTGCCGTAGTCCTGATCGGCTGCGTACCAGATTGCGCGCCCTTGCTTGAGACGCTTGAGGGTTTGACGTGTGTCGTGGCGCTCTATGACGCCATCGAAGTAACGACGGCGACCATTGACCTGAAGCCACTCCCAGGCGGGATTTTTGTTAAAACGGTACATCACGTCGATCTGTCCAAGGCGCTTGAGTGGCTGGCTAATGATGTCCATTGCGGCAAAGTGCCCACCGAGTAGAACTACGCCCCGGCCGCTATCGAGTGCCTGCTGCAAGTGCTCAGTCCCGTGCACGTCAAAGCGATCTGACAGGTCCCGCTGAGGGTTTAGCCAAGGAATCATTAACTCAATAGCGCCAATGCCCAGAGAGCGGAAACTGCGTCGCACCAAATCTTTCCGTTCCTGATCTGACAACTCAGGGAAACAAGCCGCGATGTTAGTTTGGGCGATGATTCTGCGTGAAGTCCCGAGCCGGTAGGTGAGATCGCCCAGAGTGCGACCCAGTTGGAATATCCAGCTCAAGGGCAATCTCGCGATTATCCAGGCGCAACCAATGAGCAGCCAGGTAGGCCACACAGAAAGAGCCCACAAGGGTCTCGTTGGCTTGCGATTACGTTTACGTTTTGCCATAGGGCGCGGATCATAACGGCTCAACGGGTCACTGGCTAATCTCCGCGTCACGCTTCCTGCGCGAATGGGTGTGCACGGTTGCTGACGTCTGGCGGCAACAGTGGGTGTTGCGACAGATCAGGAGGTGACTGTTCCATGTGTGCTAACATTGTGTGCGTCGAATTCTGGACGTGAATATTGAGCGCGCAAACCACCCTTCCAAGCCTCCCCTCTGTGGCGCATTTGCACATCCTTGTTGTCGGTGATGTGATGCTGGACCGCTATTGGCATGGACCGGCCGACCGAGTCTCGCCTGAAGCACCCGTGCCGGTTATTAATGTTCAACACACTGAACATCGCCCGGGTGGCGCGGCGAACGTGGCCTTGAATCTGGTCAGTCTCGGCGCGCAGTGCACCTTGGTTGGTTTGGTCGGGAGTGATGAAGCAGGTACAGAACTTGAGCAGACGCTCAGTGCAGCGGGGGTTCGTTGTGACTTTGTGCGCGTGCCAGAGTGGCCAACCATTGTGAAGCTCAGGTTGCTGGCTCAGAAGCAGCAGCTGATTCGCGCTGATTTTGAGGCGCCCGCGCCGGATTATGGCGCTAGCGAGCGAATAGGTACCCTGCAAAATCGTGTAGAGAGACATCTGCGTGAGGCTGATTTGCTCATCCTTGAAGATTACGACAAAGGCACGTTGGAGGACCCTCAAGCCTTGATACATGCTGCGATTGGCTACGCGGTACCGGTTTTGGTTGATCCCAAGATGAAGCCGCTCGGTGTCTATGCGCGGTCGACGGTCATAAAGCCGAATGAAAAAGAATTTGCGTTCGCGGTCACTGGTGATGCGCACAGAATGCCGGACAAGATGGGTGAGTCGGCGCTGGACCTGTGTGAGTCCTTGCAGCTCGAGGGTTTGGTGGTGACTCGGGGTGGCGAGGGCATGGAAGTCTGTGGTGGCGGCGAGGTGCGACACTTGCCTGCGCGCCCGGTCGAAGTTTATGACGTCACAGGTGCCGGTGATACCACAGCGGCAGCGCTGGCATTATGTATGGCTTTGGGCTGGCCTCTCATCGACTGTGCCAGAGTGGCCAACGTCGCAGCAAGTATCGTCGTCTCCAAATCGGGCACAGCGCCGGTTACTGGCCCTGAGTTACGAACCGCGCTGTCTGGCGAAGTCGCGGATCGCGGAATGATGTCCAAAGACGCTCTCAAGGTTGCGGTCGCTGAAGCCCAGGCGCGGGGTGAAAAAATAGTCTTCACTAATGGATGCTTTGATATTTTGCATGCCGGGCACGTGACTTATCTGGAGGAAGCCGCTGCGCTGGGTGATCGCCTGGTGGTGGCGATCAACAGTGATGCATCGGTCACCCGGCTTAAGGGCTCCGGCAGGCCCGTCGTGCCCGCAGAAGGGCGAAGCCGTGTCCTAGAAGGGCTGGCGTGTGTGGATTGGGTGATTAGTTTTGAAGAAGACACGCCGGAACCCCTATTGAAACTGCTGCGGCCAGATGTACTCGTGAAAGGCGGAGATTATGGCGCTGACGAAGTGGTGGGTGCTGAAATCATCGAAGCTTATGGCGGGCAAGTTCGCGTTCTGAGTTTGGTCGCGGACGTCTCTACCAGTGCAATAGTAGAGCGTATCAAAGAGTCTACCTAGAGCCTCGATTCACTTGCATTCATCAATGCGTAGGCGTTTTGTTTTAGATGGGCAGTATTGGTTGTACCCACAACGATGCTGGTCACACCTGGTTGCTCGGCGACAAAAGCCAGGTCTTCAGGTCGACCATGGCCGCTGAGAAGCGCCTTTTTGATCAACACGCCACAGCCGGCCTCGCTGGCCGCTGCAATCAACCCCAGTTCTGTTGTGTGGGTTGTATTGAGCGTGGCCATGATGACGTCCGCCCCTTGGTGGACAGCCAATTGCCCACCGCTAACGCTCTTATGCGATAGACCCACGGCGCGTATTTTGCCCTCTTTTTTTAAGGTCTGAAGAGTTTCCAAAGTGCCATGGCGTTGCAGAATCTCCGTATCCTGACCATCAGAATGAATCAGCACAATATCGAGTATGTCCGTGCGCAGCCGCGTCAGAGATCGCTCTACGCTGAAACGCGTGTGCTCCGGCGAAAAGTCGTAACGAGATTGACCGTTTTCGAACTCCTCACCCACCTTCGTGCACAGCACCCATTGCTCGCGTTGTCCGGCCAGTAGGGCGCCCAGGCGTTCCTCGCTGGAGCCATAGGCAGGCGCCGTATCCAGACAATTAATACCTAGGGATGCGGCTACCCTTAACAAAGCGTTGGCCGTGTCATCATCGGGGATCTGCACCGGTTGCGGGTATTTCACACCTTGGTCGCGACCAAACTTCACCGTACCCAAACTCAGCGGGCTAATGTGCAAACCAGTACGACCCAGCGGGACCATTTGCAGTGGGTTTACCAAGGTGCCCGCCCAATGCCCGCGCGTGGATGCCGGGTTTTGAATTCATGGCGGTGTTTCGGTGGGTCCATTGCACGCAGCAAACGGTCACCCATATCCGGCGCCAGAGTTAACTTGGTGGGGAAGCACTGAATGAAATCGCCCACGCGGTGAACGAAAGCCTGGTCTGGTTTCAAGCCCGTCTTTTGCCTGGGCTCGGCGCGGTCGACATTGAGTACATCGTATTGCGCACCCTGCCAGTCTAGCCATGGAACGCAAACCGCTAACTCCTGCTTGGCCATCGCGATTTGGTCTTGATCTGAGCGGTCCACACCCTGAGTGGCTATCTGGCCGCCGAGATACCATATGAGACCGTGCTCGTTACGATGTGCAGTAATCGTCAGGCGCGGTTCAGCGCTGGCGATACCGGTCAGGCAGTGGGCGAACAGCGGCGTGTCATGGCGCGGTCGAACCACAACCTGTTTTAAGGGGCGGTGCTGGACCCGAATGTCGGGAATATCCAATGCCTGTAATAAGGCATCGCTGCCATTGCCCGCACAACTGATGAGATGTGCGACATGCAGTTGCGTGTCCTCGAGTGTAAGCACGTACCCCGAATCCGTCGCGGCCGTGACAGTGTCGGCGGTGGCGGTGAGTTTGAATACTTTGGATTCTAGCCCATGAGTGAGCCGGGTCAGTAAATCCGGAGTGTCCAGAACGAAGTCGTTTAACGCGTAAACCACACCGTTAAAGCCATGAAAAGCCTCTGGCCATTCGGCTGGCGGGACTTTGTCGATGCGCCCCCTTAGGCTTCGGCTGGCAAAGAATGAGGTCAATCGCCCCAAAACGTTGTCGGCTGCAAACATAAAGTAGCGGTCTGCAAGCAGCTTTGCGCCGCTCAATTTGACGTCGTCATCGTTGTTGAGACACGCACGCCAACGCTGAGGCATGCCAGCAATGGCTTCGGATGCGCCGGTGACGGATCCTGACAGCGCATACTTGAGCCCGCCATGCACCATGCCCTGACTGGCCAGGGTCTGATCACATCCTAAGTGTGCCGCCTCGAGCAGAATTGCGTTGTAGCCCCGGGCCGTGAGTAGGTTAAGTGCCCACGCGCCAGCAATGCCGCCACCGATAATGGCTGCGTCGATGGTCGGAATGGTGGAAGTCGTTGCATGCATGCGTTGACAGTTTAACGGTGACCTATCAGTCTGCAACCATGGTTGCTGTACTTTATCAGTTGGTTTTGTGGCTGGCTTTGCCAGGGGTATGGTTGCGCCTCAAATGGCGTGCCCGTAAGGAGCCGGAGTATGGGCAGCGCATAGCTGAGCGTTTTGGTCAGGTGCCGGATTCTGTGCCGACAAACTGTGTGTGGTTTCATACCGTTTCCGCAGGTGAAACGATCGCGGCTGCCGGGTTGATACGGTCACTGTGTGAAGAGTTTCCTGACTACCCGTTCCTGGTCACCACGATGACACCTACAGGCTCTGATCAAGTGCGTGCGCGTTTGAGTGATTGTGTGGCGCATTGTTATGCGCCTTACGATTTTAAGTTTGCGGTACATCGTTTTTTTGAGCGGGTACAACCTAAGCTGCTGGTTTTAATGGAAACTGAGCTTTGGCCGAACTTAATTGCCGTCGCAGGTCAGCACAACGTGCCCGTCGTGGTGATTAATGCGCGGTTGTCAGCACGTTCAGCGGCGGGATATGCTCGGCTCAAAGGGCTGACGCAACCGATGCTTACTCGTCTTGACGCGATTGCCTGCCAAACTGAAACCCATGTAGGGCGCTTTGTTGAGCTGGGTGCCGACCCCGTGACAACGACCGCTATGGGTAGCGTCAAATATGATGTGGCCTTGCCGCAGCGCTTCGAGGAATCAGTTGCCGCGCTCGAACGCGCGTTTGCACTATCCGGGGGGCCTGTATGGATTGCCGCATCCACTCACCGCGGAGAAGATGACATTGTCTTACAGGCATTGCTGCAGGCACGCCAGCGCAATCCAGAGCTTCGCCTGTTATTGGTGCCCAGGCACCCGGTACGTGCGGATGAAGTCTCGACACTCGTCGTTGAGGCGGGACTGACCGTGTCGCGACAGAGCGAGCTCACCCACGAAAACAAAGCGCCCGCAGAGGCCACAGAGGTCATTATTGGTGATGTGATGGGTAGTTTGCTGATCCTGTATGGATTGGCGGACGTTGCCTTTGTGGGCGGCAGTTTAGTGGAAGTCGGAGGCCATAACCCTCTCGAGCCAGCGTTGTGTCGGCTGCCCATACTCTGTGGGCCACACCAGTTCAACTTTTCTGAGGCGATGGCTGAATTAGAAGACAGCGGAGCGCTGCTGACGATCAACGATGCAGACACCCTAGCAGGGGGACTGATGCATTGGCTCGGTGACCCTCAGGCTCGTCGACGCGCGGGGGAAGCGGCCAGCGAAGTTCTGGCCGCGCATCGTGGTGCGACTGACCGGCTGCAGAAGTTACTGGGCGGTAGGATCCGAACTGTATTTCTGCAATGACGCCAGCCTGACCACTTGGTCATTGGGGTCGGTGTAGGTATTCAGTTCAGCAAGGTCGTCTCGAACCAGGGAGCCCGCGGCGTCCTTGAGCGCCAGCAAATCAATGACGTAACTGTAGCGTGAGTCGGCATAGTCGAACTGTGAGCGGAACAGGAGTTGCTGTGCCTGTAAGACGTCGACGATATTACGTGTGCCCACCTCATAGCCTGTTTCAGTGGCGTCCAACGCTGATCGCGAGGATTCAATGGCTTTCAAACGGGCCTTGACGCGCACGACGTCGGTGGCCACCGCTTGATACAAGTTCCTCACATCACGCGTGACGGTGCGCTGTTGATTGAGCAGTAGCTCTTCGGCCTGACGTCGCAGCGCGCTTGCTTCCTTGGTGCGCGCTCGAGTTAACCCTCCGCTGTACAACGGCATGTTGAACTGTAGGCCATAGACCGTGATTTCCGAGGTATCTGCGCCGAAAAAGTTGGGTGACCCGGTGACTGAACGGGCTTGCGTTACCGTTGCTGCAATGGTTGGCAGATGACCAGAAGCACGGGCTCGAACGTTCCTCCGTGCGGCGTTGAGTTGTGCCTGTGCCGCCAGGATGCCCAGATTGGAATTCATCGCTTCGTTAACCCAGGTCGACGCATCAGCCGGGCTGGGGTTGACAATAGGTAGCTCGTCGGACAATCGGTCAAGGCGCTCGTAGCTGATGCCGGTCAGTGTGCTCAGACTCTCGAAAAATATGTCGTGGTCGCCATCTGCCTGAATACGTCGAACCACTGCACTGTCATAGATGGCCTGTGATTCAAGCACATCTGTTATCGCCACCAAGCCGACATCAAAACGCTGTTGCACCTGCTCCAGTTGGCGCTTAACCGCGGCCTCCTCTGCACTGGTCGAATCGAGTAGGTCTTGGGCGCGCAGGACATTGAGATAGGCTTGGACCACGCGGAGGATCAGGTTTTGCTCGGCGGCACTCAGGTCGTACTGTGCGGCATTGACGGACGCTTTCGCGCTGGACAATGTATACCAGCTCTCCATATTGAGTAGGGGCTGACGAAGTTGAGCGCTCCAACCGTGGTCGTTAAATTCCTGATCGGGGACGCCTGCGCCAAAAAATGGGCTGGTTGGGTCAGTGATGGTGGCCCCAGGGAATTCGCGCTCATTCCAGGTGGTTTGTGCGCTTGCCGAAAGGTTGGGCATCAGTGCAGATCGAGCTTGGGGCACGGACTGCTCGCTGGCAGCGAACCCGGCCCGTGCTGCGCGCAGAGCGGCATCGTTTTCCTTCGCAGCAGCAAAGACCTCCAGTAGATCTTCGCCAACAGCGGTTTGGGCGGCCATCGCAACCGCCAAACAGATCAATGACCGAGCAAAATACTTCATAGCTGTCCCAGCACCCCGGTATCCTCAGACACCTTTATTGTTGTTCTCGTTATTCTTGTTCATGCCGGAGGCATGTTTTCAGGCGCGCCATTCTACACTTATGCACAGAAAAGTCGTAGCGGCAACAAATAGGTCTGTGATCGGGTCGGAAACGTGCCTGACGGGCTGAATTTAACGGATGACCCCAAGCACGACCCTCGGTATATTGGCGCGTCATCTAGAGAGCATGACACGGAAGGGTGTAAACTTTCCGTGAACCGGTTGGTGAACCGCGAGAGAAGCCGAAGGGCCGCAGGGCCTGGTGAGCAGATGCTGGTGAATATGAATAGCGGGTTCGGTGATGCCTCGGGGCTTCGAATGGACATCTGTATGGCAGCGATTGGTGTCTAATGTGGCGCACTTCGACGGCCACGTGGTCCGCAGATTGCGGTGATGGATTAGGCAAAGAGATGTTGAGAGACAAGATAAAACGGGCCGGAGATCAAATTGAGCGATAAACGCCCGGAAACGGATGCGGACATCCTGTCGCGTTCCATCGCCCTATCGAGCTCTGAGTTAAAGCGTGCGCAAGAGCGGGCTCTGCGACAGGCGAACGCGCGGCGCTATCGGGTGGATTTGCCAGCACATATGGCAGAATGTGACGCGAATTACGTGCGCCTGCTGCGACTGTTTCCCGATCTTCGCGAAAAATCCACACAAACGATTAACCTGCCACTGCAAGCTCTGCAGGCTCAGGTGCAGTTTGAAGTGCTCGAGAAAGGCCCTTACACGACGCTTTTGAAGGTGGATCTGCAACCTTTGCAAGCATCAGAGACAACCCCCACTTGGATAGAATTAGTGGGCGCGCCCACACTGACAGTGCGTATTTATCACGACGCGCGCAGTGCTGAGGTTGCCGGGTATCAATCGCAAAGCACATTTCATAGTTCTTACAGTTATCCCAACACCCGGATGCGACAACGCGATGAGAAAGTGCAGCTCAATCGCTTTTTGAGTGAATTCTTAACAGTGTGTCTGGAATATGGCGCAAGTAGCCACCCTGTGAGTTTTTAGGTCGATGTTCGCGGGCTGTCTGTCTCTGGGCTGCCGAGCATGAGCACGATTTTGCATCTGTCGGACTGCCATCTCGTTCAGCATGGCGATCGACTGCTGGGGGTTGATACTCAGGCGTCGCTGGAAGCGGTATTGACCCAAGCTGTAGGGGAAAAGAAACCTGATGCGGTCATTGCCTCAGGCGATTTGGCCCACGATCCTTCTACGGATGTCTACCGCCGGTTTGTTGATACCGTCCGCGCTGCCACCGATGCACCGTTGATGTGTTTGCCAGGCAACCATGACCGCCTACCTGTCATGCAGTCAGCGCGCATGCCTTTAGCGCCCTTGACGCTTGGGGGTTGGGACATACTGTGGCTGGATTCCCATGTTGATGATCAGCCCCAATCTAGGATCGACGAGAACGACAGGAGTGCGATTGAAGGTCAGTTTAGGCAGGCGGCTGGCGCGCATTGCCTGATCGCCACCCATCACCCTCCGGTCGCCGTTCAATGTCCATGGCTGGACAAAGATAGGATTCAAAATCCAGAAGAGCTGTTAGACTGGCTGCGCGAAGGGAGCAAACTGAACGGTGTTGAAAGATTACGTGCGGTTGTTTTTGGGCATACCCACCAGGTGATTGACGATGTGTGTAGCCGTATTCCTGTATTCGGTGCGCCTTCGACCTGTTTTCAGTTCACTCCAGCAAGCGCGGCGTTTAGTATTGACGAATCCGCACCGGGGTACCGTTGGTTGACCCTGGCCGAAAACGGTGTGGTCGGTAGTGAAGAGCGCAGAGTCGACACTTTTCCTATCCACGTGCAACTCAAGTAGCAACAACTTTCAAAAGAGGTATATGGCAGAGAAAGCTTATTCTGCAGCATCGCTGCAGGTCTTATCCGGTCTGGAACCTGTCCGGCGCCGGCCGGGTATGTATACCGATACCAGCCGTCCCAATCATCTGGTCCAGGAAGTGGTCGACAACAGCGTTGATGAAGCGATCTCGGGGTACTGTCGCGAGATAGAGGTCACCTTGTTCAAAGATGGCAGCGTGGAAGTCATGGATGATGGCCGGGGTATGCCGGTTGATGTGCATCCACAGCATAAAGTGTCGGGTGTTGAGTTGATCCTGACTCGCTTGCATGCGGGCGGTAAGTTCGATAACGAAAACTACAATTTCTCTGGCGGTTTGCACGGTGTGGGCGTATCAGTGGTCAATGCGCTCTCTGACCGGCTCGAAGTTGAAATCAAGCGCGATGGTCAGTTATTCCGGCAGACCTATGCCAAAGGAGCACCCCAGAATAAGCTGAAGGCAGTGGATAGTGTGGGTAAGCGTAACACCGGCACGACCATACGCTTCCT